>Ga0105858_1000155_pt1 | contig 38017 bp, 37 predicted proteins | sample OrgsoiDNA_201062_FD_89683 | JGI IMG/M metagenome (GOLD analysis project Ga0105858, IMG submission 89683) | Permafrost soil microbial communities from the Arctic, to analyse light accelerated degradation of dissolved organic matter (DOM) -... | ecosystem: Environmental > Terrestrial > Soil >...
GCTATCGTACTCATGGTTGTCGGCTTATTACTCTTAGTTTATGCCGCCGATCGATTAGTGTACGGAGCAGCTGTTCTTGCCCGCTCAATGGGGATCCCTCCGCTCATTATCGGCATGACTGTCGTGGGCGTCGGCATTTCCCTGCCGGAACTGGTGGTGTCGACCACCGCTGCCATCAACGATCAGATGGATTTGGCCGTCGGAAATGCGATTGGTTCGAATATCATTAATATTCTTCTGATTTTGGGCGGCGCGGCCCTGATTCATCCACTTTCCGTCGGTTCTGATATCCTGCGGCGAGAACTCCCTTTATTGTTGCTGGTCACCGTGTTATGCGGTTTTTTGCTCCGGGATGGCGAGCTGAGCCGTCTCGATGGTGTCCTGCTGCTGGCCAGCGCCGCGATTTTCGTCATATTGATGATTAAAATTGCCCGCGCGGCGGAGAAGCAGGGGTTAGATACGCTGACCTACGAACAGATGGCAGAACTCCCGCAGGACAGCAGCAACACCGTCGCTTTCCTTTGGCTGGCGCTGGCGTTCATTATCATGCCGCTGGCATCGAGTATGATCGTCGACAATACCACAGTCATCGCCCGCTATTTTGGCGTTAGTGAACTGATTATTGGCTTAACGGTAGTGGCTATCGGTACCAGCCTGCCGGAAATGGCGACGTTTATCGCCGGTGCGGTAAAAGGAGAGGATGATATTGCACTGGGCAATATTATTGGTGCCAATATTTTTAACACTTGTCTGGTGCTGGGTCTGCCGGCACTGGTTGCGCCAGGAACGTTCAGCCCGGAAGCCTTTCACCGGGACTACTGGGTCATGCTCGCCGTCAGCGTCGTGCTCACCGGGCTATGTCTGATGCGCAAACACCGCATCGGCCATCTGGCCGGCGCCCTGTTATTATGTGGTTTCATCGCTTATCTGGCGCTGCTGTACTTTGTACCCGGCAGCGTTGAGTTTTAAACCCATCAGGAAGAGATCATGGGAAATTTCGAGCCAGAAGGAAGATTTGATTTCCAGTCTGCAGGAAAAGCCGTACTGAAAACCGAACGTGAAGGACTGGATCAACTCGACCAGTACATTAACGACGATTTTACCCGCGCATGTGAAAAGATGTTCGCCTGCGTCGGTAAAATAGTGGTGATGGGCATGGGAAAGTCAGGCCATGTTGGCCGCAAAATGGCAGCGACCTTTGCCAGTACCGGCACCCCAGCCTTCTTCGTTCATCCGGGTGAAGCCAGCCATGGTGATCTGGGGATGGTGTCCAAACAGGATATCGTGATCCTTATTTCCAACTCCGGTGAATCACACGAGATTCTGGCGCTAATCCCGGTATTAAAGCGTCTGGCAATTACCATGATTTGCCTGACGGCCAACCCGGAAAGTTCGATGGGGAAAGCGGCCGACGTGCATATTTGTGTACGCGTTCCTCAGGAAGCCTGCCCACTCGGACTGGCACCAACCACCAGTACCACCGCAGTGATGGTGATGGGTGACGCGCTGGCCGTGGCACTTTTGCAGGCGCGCGGCTTTACAGCCGAAGACTTTGCCCTGTCGCACCCGGGGGGAGCACTGGGTCGCAAGCTTCTGCTGCGGGTCAGCGATATCATGCATACCGGTGCTGAAATCCCGCACGTCAGTCGGGACGCATCCCTTCGCGATGCCTTGCTTGAGATCACCCGTAAAAACATGGGTATGACGGTAATCTGCAATGACCTGATGAAGATCGAAGGCATCTTTACCGATGGTGATTTACGCCGCATCTTTGATATGGGCGTCAATATTAACGAAGCGTCGATCGCTGATGTCATGACCACCGGTGGGATACGCGTTCGTCCGACACTGCTGGCCGTTGATGCCCTGAATCTGATGCAGGAACGCCATATCACCTGCGTCATGGTTGCCGATGGCGACCAGTTGTTGGGTGTGGTACATATGCACGACATGCTGCGCGCTGGCGTAGTTTAATTGAGGAATGTCCTGAATGAGTAATAGCGCAGCTACGGTGGATACCTGCTATGGTCCGGTCAGTGCACGGGTACTGGAACGGGCGAAGGCTATCCGTCTGCTGATTTGTGACGTAGATGGCGTCATGTCTGATGGCCTGATTTACATGGGAAATCAAGGCGAGGAGCTAAAAAGCTTCAATGTGCGTGACGGCTACGGCATCCGCTGCCTCCTGACCTCCGATATTGAGGTCGCCATTATTACCGGCAGGCGCGCCAAGCTGCTTGAAGACCGTGCCAATACGCTGGGAATTCGCCATTTGTACCAGGGGCAATCGGATAAGCTTTTGGCCTTCCACGAACTGTTAGATACACTGTCTTTAGATGCCAGTCAGGTCGCCTACATCGGTGATGACCTGATTGACTGGCCAGTTATGGCTGAAGTTGGCCTGTCGGTTGCGGTGCATGACGCACATCCGATACTGTTGCCTAAAGCACATTATGTGACCCGCATTTCCGGCGGACGAGGCGCAGTACGAGAATTATGTGACCTGATTCTGCTGGCGCAGGGCAAGCTGGAGGACGCCAAAGGGCTGTCAATATGAACAAACCAAAGCTATGGATAACTATCCTGCTGGCCCTGGTGGCGTTAGCCCTGATTGGCTGGTCTCTTTCTGATTCCGATAACCCGGCCCCCACGGCGACTAACGATCAGGAACCCACCTATCAGAGCCAGCACACGGTCACTGTGGTGTATAACCCTCTCGGCAGCCTGAATTACAAGCTGGTCTCTGCTGAGGTCAAATATTACACTACCGATCAGCTGACCTGGTTTACTCAACCCGTGATGACCATGTATGACAAAGACAAAATTCCTGTCTGGACCGTACGCTCAGATCGCGCCAAGATGACCAATGACAAAATGCTCTATTTGTACGGGCACGTTCAGGTGGACAGCCTGACGCCGGATACGTCGCAATTGCAGCGCATCATAACGGACAATGCTTCAGTTAACCTGGTCACACAGGACGTGGCTTCAGATGATGAAGTGACGCTTTACGGCACAGGCTTTACATCTAACGGCATGAAAATGCGTGGAAATCTGCGTAATAAAACCGCAGAGCTGATCGAAAAGGTAAATACCACTTATGAAATCCCAAGCAAAAAATAAAATCCGTAATTTCCTGATCACCAGCTCTCTGCTTGCCGTCAGCATTCCGGCGTTTGCGCTGAAAGACGACACGACCAAGCCGATCACCATCAATTCGGTCAATCAGGCGCTGGATGTCAACACCAACACCGCTACCTTCACCGGTAACGTGATCGTCAATCAGGGTTCGATTCAGGTCAAAGCGGACAAAGTCGTGGTTATCCGACCTAAAGGGGAATCCGGCAAAGAAGTCGTGGAAGGTTACGGTAATCCGGTGACCTTCTATCAAATGCAGGACAACGGCAAACCTATCAGCGGCCATGCGTCAAAAGTGCGTTATGAAGTCGCCACTGACCTGGTTACCCTGACTGGCAATGCCTACCTGGAACAGCAAGACAGTAATGTGAAAGGTGACCGAATTACCTATCTGGTGCAAAAACAGCAGATGGAAGCCTTCAGCGACAATAAAGGCGGCAGGGTCACCACCGTTCTGGTTCCTGCGCAATTGCAGGATAAAAACCAACCCGCGACAGCCCAGCCGACCCCGACCAAAAAGAGTAAGTGATAATTTATGGCAACGTTAATCGCAGAAAATCTGGCTAAGGCCTACAAAGGCCGCAAAGTGGTTGAAGATGTCAGCCTGACCGTCAACTCAGGCGAAATCGTCGGGTTACTGGGTCCAAACGGTGCGGGTAAAACCACGACCTTCTATATGGTCGTGGGCATTGTTCAGCGCGATGCAGGCCGCATTATCGTTGACGACGAAGATATCAGCCTGCTGCCACTGCACACACGTGCACGCCGTGGCATCGGCTATTTACCGCAGGAAGCCTCAATCTTCCGCCGCCTCAGCGTATTCAATAACCTGATGGCCGTGCTCGAGATCCGGGACGATCTGACGAAAGATCAGCGTAATGATCGGGCAAATGAACTGATGGAAGAGTTTCATATCTCCCATCTGCGCGACAACCTCGGGCAATCCCTGTCGGGTGGTGAACGCCGCCGTGTTGAGATAGCCCGTGCACTGGCCGCCAATCCTAAGTTTATCCTGCTCGATGAACCTTTCGCCGGTGTTGACCCGATTTCAGTTATCGATATCAAAAAGATCATCGAACATCTGCGTGACAGCGGTCTCGGGGTACTGATCACCGACCACAACGTGCGGGAAACGCTCGATGTGTGTGAACGCGCTTATATCGTCAGCCAGGGGAAACTCATTGCCCATGGCACACCGACGGATATTCTGGCAGATGAACAAGTTAAACGTGTCTATCTCGGTGAAGAATTCCGTCTGTAAATCACGTTATCAGGACGTAAAGCCAAGATATGAAGCAAGGTTTGCAGCTCAGATTCAGCCAGCAACTGGCCATGACCCCTCAGTTACAACAGGCAATCCGCCTGTTGCAACTGTCGACGCTTGAACTCCAGCAGGAGATCCAACTGGCGCTGGAAAGCAATCCTCTGTTAGAGCAAACCGACCTGCATGATGAGATCGACTCCGTAGAAACGCTGGACAGCGAAGGACTTGATACCCGCGAAGCCCTCGAGCAGAAAGACATGCCCGAAGAGCTGCCACTGGATGCCACCTGGGACGAAATTTATACCGCCGGTACGCCGTCCGGCACAGGCAATGATTACAGCGACGACGAGTTGCCAGTCTATCAGGGCGAAACTACCCAGACGCTGCAGGACTACCTGATGTGGCAAGTGGAACTGACGCCCTTTAGCGATACCGATGCCGCTATCGCCACCTCAATTGTTGATGCCGTGGATGATACCGGTTATCTCACCGTGTCGCTGGAAGACATTCTGGAGAGCGTCGGCGACGAAGATGTCACTATGGAAGAGGTAGAAGCCGTACTCAAGCGCGTTCAGCGCTTTGACCCTGTAGGCGTGGCGGCCAAAGACTTGCGCGACTGCCTGTTGATCCAACTTTCTCAATACGTGCCGGAAACCGCTTTTCTGATCGAAGCCAAACTGATTGTCAGTGACCATCTGGATCTACTGGCTAATCATGATTTCCGTGCGCTGATGCGATCAACCCGGCTAAAAGAAGATACACTCAAAGGAGCGATGCAGTTGATCCAGTCTTTGGATCCACGCCCCGGGCAGTCTATCAACACCGGTGAATCTGAATATGTTATCCCGGATGTGCTGGTGCGTAAGGTATCAGGTATCTGGACGGTAGAACTTAACTCCGACAGCATACCAAGACTAAAAATCAACCAGCAGTACGCGGCAATGGGCAGCTCAACACGCAGCGACAGTGACGGCCAGTTCATCCGCAGCAATTTGCAGGAAGCGAAATGGTTGATCAAAAGTCTGGAAAGCCGTAATGAAACTCTGCTGAAAGTGACCCGTTGCATCGTCGAACAGCAGCAGGCTTTTTTTGAGTCAGGCGAAGAATTTATGAAACCGATGGTTCTGGCCGATATCGCCGGAGCGGTCGAAATGCACGAATCGACCATTTCACGTGTGACCACGCAGAAGTTTCTGCATAGCCCGCGTGGCATTTTCGAGCTGAAATATTTCTTCTCCAGCCATGTCAGTACTGACAGCGGCGGCGAGGCATCGTCGACCGCTATCCGGGCGCTGGTGAGGAAATTGATCGCGGCGGAAAACCCCGTCAAACCGTTAAGCGACAGTAAGTTAGCCACCTTGCTTTCCGATCAGGGGATCATGGTTGCCCGTCGCACCGTCGCCAAATACCGAGAGTCTTTGTCCATCCCGCCCTCAAACCAACGCAAACAGTTAGTTTGACCTCAACAGAGAAGGAAGACATTATGCAGCTCAACATTACCGGACATCACGTCGAAATCACGGAACCCTTGAGAGAATTTGTCACATCGAAGTTTGCTAAGCTTGAGCAATTTTTCGATCGAATTAATCAGGTTTACGTGGTACTGAGCGTTGAAAAAGTGCAGAAAGTGGCTGAAGCTACGCTGCATGTGAATGGAGGCGAGTTGCATGCCACCTCGGAACATCAGGATATGTATGCGGCCATTGATGGCCTGGTTGATAAACTGGCACGCCAGCTCAATAAGCATAAAGATAAACTGAAACAGCACTGACACTCACGTAGCCTTTTGCGCTATTGACTTTGAGAGCATCGGCTCGTGACCTTCGGGAAACGAGCCGAACTGTCATTTAGGGCAAAAGAGCGTGAGAGTGAAACAGCGCTAAAGTGAAGATGAAATGATTAACGATACAGCTATGCAGTTAACGTCAGTTCTTAACGCCGAATGTACGAAAAGTGGCGTTCACTGCGCCAGTAAAAAACGCGCGTTGGAAATCATCAGCGAACTTGCCGCCAAACAACTCAATCTGGCGCCGCAGGTAATTTTCGATGCCATCCTCACCCGCGAAAGAATGGGCAGCACCGGCATTGGTGCAGGTATTGCCATTCCGCACGGTAAACTGGAAGAGGACACGCTGCGCGCTGTCGGAGTATTCATCCAACTGGAACAACCTATCGCCTTCGATGCTATTGATAATCAGCCGGTCGACCTGCTTTTTGCGTTGCTGGTCCCTGCCGATCAATGTAAAACCCACTTACACACCTTGTCTTTGGTCGCCAAAAAACTGGCTGACAAAACCGTGTGCCGTCGTCTGCGTGGGGCGCAAAGCGACGAAGAACTCTTCCAAATCATGACCGAAAGTGAATAATAAAAAAAGATAGCCAGTTACTGTTCAGCCGGTACCTTTGTGCCGGCAAGATTTTGCCAATGATGGTTCCCGGTCAGCTTGCCGGGGAAGTAAATTCTGAACGCTGAATTGCAGGGGAGTCACAACATGGTGCTGATGATTGTCAGCGGCCGTTCCGGTTCTGGTAAGTCGGTTGCCTTGCGGGCACTGGAAGACATGGGGTTTTACTGCGTGGACAACCTGCCGGTAGTCTTACTGCCTCAGCTCGCCCAGACCCTCGCCGAACGCAATATATCTGCCGCGGTCAGCATCGACGTGCGCAACATGCCGGAAAATCCTGAGATTTTCGAACATGCTATGGCACAGCTGCCGGAATGTTTTTCACCTCAGCTACTGTTCCTTGATGCCGATCGCAATACGCTGATCCGTCGTTACAGCGATACCCGTCGCCTTCATCCTCTTTCCAGTAAAAATCTCTCGCTCGAAAGTGCCATTGATGAAGAAGCGGATCTGCTCGAACCACTGCGTTCATCCGCCGATCTCATTATTGATACCTCAGAAATGTCAGTCCATGAACTGGCCGAAATGCTGCGCACCCGCCTGTTGGGTAAACGCGAGCGCGAACTGACCATGGTGTTTGAGTCATTTGGCTTCAAACACGGTATCCCCATTGATGCCGACTACGTGTTTGATGTGCGCTTCCTGCCGAACCCACACTGGGATCCCAAGCTACGCCCGATGACCGGCCTGGATAAACCCGTGATAGCCTTCCTGGACCGTCACACAGAAGTACATAATTTTATTTATCAGACCCGTAGCTACCTTGAACTGTGGCTACCGATGCTGGAGACCAATAACCGCAGTTATTTGACCGTCGCCATCGGCTGTACCGGCGGTAAACACCGCTCGGTGTATATCGCAGAACAACTGGCTGACTACTTCCGTTCCCGCGGGAAGAACGTGCAATCCCGCCATCGCACGCTGGAAAAACGCAAATCATGACGGTTAAGCAAACGGTAGAGATCAAAAACCGGCTGGGTATGCATGCCCGACCGGCCATGAAATTGTTTGAACTGGTACAGAGCTTTGAGTCAGAAGTGATGCTGCGTAACGACGCAGGCATTGAAGCGGAAGCCAGCAGCGTAATTGCGCTACTGATGCTTGATTCCCCAAAGGGCCAGAAAATCGAAATAGAAGCAACCGGCCCTGATGAACAAGAGGCACTAACTGCGGTAGTGAATTTGATCAACTCAGGGTTCGACGAAGACTAGCCGCTCAGCATTAAGGGTTTGCTCCTCGCCAAGCGTGGATCAAATCCTGCTAAGGCAATCTTTCGCTATCGCCTTAAAACTTTCAAAATTAGAACTGCTCAGCAAACGGCTCATTGACCGTTCCCGCACAAATGTGACAAACAGGTCGTAAATCGCCATCGCCTCTTCGTAATCCGCTTTGCTGATCGCCAGCAGGAAAATCACATGCGCCGTTTCCCCATCCCCCCACGCGATACCCTGCGGGGAGAGCAGCGTGATCACCACAGTTTTCTTCGCCAGCAAACCCAGCGAATGCGGCAGTGCAATACCTTCGCCAAGCATGGTCGAGACAATCTCTTCACGCTCCACTACTGAGGGGTAAAACTCGGCGTCGACGTAGCCCTCCTCTTCCAGTTGGGTGCAGACCTTATGGAACAGTTGCGCCTGGGTCATCGGTTCGTCGATGATCATAAAATGTTTTTCGTCGAAGAACTTCTCCAGCATGTAAGGGCGCGTGCGGTCCACTAACACCAATTTCCCCAACTGCTCCATCTGATACTCGGTCGGGAAAGGCGACAGCACCACCACAGGCTTATTTTTCTCGGTGATACGCGCATTGGAGATAATAAAATCTTCGTCGACGTGTTCAAGCTTCTCGTAGTCGCGCAAAGAGACCACCTGCGTCACCACCAGCTGCGGGTATTTGCGGCTGATCTGCGCCTGAATCATGCGGATCGTCGAGTTGCCGGTATCGCACACCAGCATCACCTGTGGATGGCGCTGGTAACCGATGTTGTAATGCCGCTCCAGCCCCACGCCGATGTGCAGCACCAAAAACCCGATTTCGTTTTCGCTGAGTGAATACGGTGTATATTTCCCCCAGCTGGAAACCGCTGCCAGGGTTACGTCGTAGGCCATCGGATAGTGCTGCTTGATGTTACCGAGCAGGGGATTAGGGATATTAATCTGATATTTAACCCGGGTGATCATGGTCTTAATATGGGTTAACAGATCAGCCCGTAGCTGCTTATCACCTTGTAAATCATAGTTATAGTGCGCATTGATATAAGAGAGAATGTAATCCACCAGAGATTCATCGTCGTCGGCATTGATGTCAGTTGGTAAAATATTCTGTACCCGCCGCGCCGCAATATTGACCCGCAAATAAGCCTCTTCCGCAGCCGGGATCTCTTTACCCACCAGCGCTTTCAGCTCCGCTGCCAGACGCACAGACACCTGTCGCACGGCCGGATCGCCCTCTTCTGCATCGAAGTCGGTCAGCGGGTAGCCGCCGGTAATACGTTTGATGGCCACCGCGCAATAGAGGATCAGATACTGCTCGCCTTCATCTGTCAGCTGGATTGACGACTGGGCCAGCAACTGGTGCATAAAATCGGTCAGCGGTGCCAGTGCTTCGCGCTCCAAACTTTCCGTTTTCAGTAACGGATTGGTCTGATCTTCGCCATCAAGCTCGAACAGCAAATCGGTCAGGCAGGCGCGGATAGCCAGTTCAGCGCCGAACAACTTCATGCCGTAACGCGGCTTGGTTTCAATGCTAAGGTGATAGCGCGCCAGATGCTCCCTGACCTCAGCCATATCATTTTGCAGGGTTCCCCGGCTGACGAACCATTCATCGGCCAGATCTTCCAGCTTGAGTGAAAAAGCTGAGGTCAAAAAGCGTATTAGCAGGTAGTTGACACGTTCAGGGGCAGTGCGTGGCGTCGGACTGATACGGCGGTTATTAGCCTGTTGCAGTGAAGAGAACAGAGCAGCGTCATCTATTTTCAGTTGGTATCCGCTGCCACGGTTGTGCACGAACGAAGCACCGTACTGCTTTATGATCTCATTGAGTGCAGTAATATCGGCTCGCACCGTGCGCGTGGAGACATCCAGGCGCTTTGCCAGCTCATCCTGCGGCAGCGTTTCTGCCTGCAGGGCATCAAACAGATGGGCCAGTCGTTGATAGGGAAATCTCACCATAATCCTTCCAGTCAGTGGTTACCGTAAAACATCAATTTTCAGGGCGCGTTAAATAACAAGGCGGGATGACAAGAAACGTCACCCCGCATCGTTTATTCATACTGAGTCACTTCAACGCCTGACTATCAGGGAACAATCACCATTTGCGACGGGCTGCCCACCGCAGTGTATTCATCAGCAAAGGTCAGTTTACCGCTGCTGGCGGAAACATTGAATTTAGTGATGTTATCGCTTCGTTGATTCATTGCGAAAATGTATTTTCCATCCGGCGAGAAGTTTATGGTCCGCGGGTAGTCACCACGGGTCCAAACCTCTTCACCAAAGGTCATGGCGCCTTCGCCGGTCACGTTGATTTGCGCAATGCTGTTGTGCAGACGGTTAGCCACGTACAAATGACGTCCGTCTTTGCTCAGTACGATGCCTGCAGCAAAGTTAGTGCCTTTGAAGTTAGCCGGTAACGACGACAACACATGCAGCTGTGTCAGCGTGCCTTTAGCACTGTCAAAGCGATAGCTGGTCAGCGTTGAAGCCTCTTCGTTGATCAGGAAGACCACCTTACCGTTCGGATGGAACACGAAATGGCGCGGACCTGCACCCGGTGAAGAGGCGCTAATGAACGCTGGCTCGTTAGGTATCAGTTTTCCGTCGTCCAGTTTCCACTGATAAATGCGATCCAGGCCGAGGTCGGTGGAGAAGGCAAACTTGCCGCTCGGATCGGTGGCAATCATATGGGCGTGCGGGCCATTATGGTCACTGGCAGCAAAACTGCCTTCAACCGCTGCGGCGGGCTTTGCTGCCCCAGCCGGACCCGAATCTTGTTGATGATCACTGGCTTCGCCCAGTTTGCCACTGGTATCTACCGGGAATACCGCCACCACACCACTGATGTAGTTGGCCACCAGCAGGTGATCGCCTTTTGGGGTCAGCGACAGATAAACCGGGCCTCCGCCCTGCGAATCCACCTGATTAATCAGCGTCAGGCTTCCATCCTGTGGGTTGATTTTATAGGCCGCAATCGCGCCGTTTTTCCCGCCGTTATAATTATCAATTTCATTGCCGATAAACAGCGTTTTGCCGTCATAGCTGGCGACCATCTGGGCCTGATTCGGCAACTGGCTGACCAGCACGCGTTCGGTCAGTGCACCGGTTTTATTGTCAAATTTAAAGCGGTAAACGCCTTCGCCATTGGGGTTATAGGTACCCACGTAGGCGTAATGAGTCGTTTTCGTCATGGCCTTTTCTGCTGCGTAGAGCGGTGTGGCGGAGATCGCCAGCATCGCGGATGTTAAACCTGAAATCAGTAGCCAGTTTCTCATACATTTCCTCAATTTAAAGGGATTGCCAGACAAACGCGGGAGTCCTGCACCGCCCCAAAGGACGGACGCAGGGTGTTTAACAGCGCAGACAGCTCGCAGCGCGAAAGGAAAGTGGCCAGTGAACCTTAACCGATCAGCTTTTTAACGCTGGCCAGCAGGGTTCTGACATCGTCAGGGCGGGTATTCCCGCTGGCGCTGTCGATGATTGAGCTATAGATATGTGGGATGATTTTGCTCACCCCGGCTTCCAGCGCGATTTCCATAATCGGCTCGAAGTTTTCCAGGTCGATGCCGCCGGTCGGTTCCAGCCAAAAATCATGTTCTGCGCAGGCACGGGCCACGGCGGCAAATTCGTCGCGGGTTTTTAGGCCCCCCATAGGGAAATATTTGACCGAGCTGCCGCCCATGTCTTTGAGCAGTGCTATGGCCGTTTCAACGGGTACAATCGCGTCAGCCTCAGTGGAACTCAGCGGCCCGGTGTTGATTTTCACCCAGCCCACTTTGCCGGTTGGCGAAATCAAACCGTTAACGACGCTGTCATTCTGGCCGAGCAACGCACGACTGGTGCCGACGCCGGTGAAAACCTGATTCACATGCTGGGGCTGAACCTGTTGGGAGATCTGACTGACCATCAGTGACTGGCGCGGGTCGCCGGCACCCAGGCCGACAGACAATGCGTTCTCAATCAGCACGGAGTACTCTTTCATGTCCGCCACGGCGCTCGGCACATCGGCGTAATTTTTTGACAATACGCCCACCAGCACGTGCCCCTGCGCCGCATCATAAATATCGCGGGCATTGTCTTTAGAACCAGCCAGTACGTTCAGGCACACGCGGTCACGGTAGAAATTCGGGGTCAGCTTCATGCTTTTTCTCCGCTGAAAAGTTGTTTGAAACGTGCGGCGACAATGGCGAGCTGCGGCGGCGTTACGCTGCGCACATCCACTTCAATCTTGCCTTCGTTGGCACGGTAGCCGCGGAAGTAAATGGCGATATCGCCGTTTTTCATCGCATCCACAATGGCCTTGGTTTTCCAGCCCAGTACCGCTTCATCAAAGGTGATCTCGGTGCGCGCAATGTCGCGTCCGGCGCTGTCCCACACCACACGGCCGGTGACACCGTTGATTTCATTCAGACTTTCAATGAATGGTATCATCTTGTCGACCATCTCCTGACCGGTGGTTTTCGGCAGGGTAATGTAGCTTTCAATCGCCTGCGTCAGGCCGAGGATGCCCTCTTTGCCGACTTTCATCGCGCGGCCAATGCCGTTGGACTGCAATTTCACCCATTCGACAACCTGCTGTTTACCGACCACCAGACCGCTGGTCGGCCCTTCGATGGCTTTCGCACCGCTGTAAATCACCAGATCGGCACCCATTTCGTAATAACAGGTCAGATCCTCTTCGGCTGCCGCATCCACAATCAGCGGCACGTTGTGCTCACGTGCTACGGCGGCGGCTTCTTCAACAGACAGAATGCTTTTCTGCACGGAGTGGTGCGACTTGATGTACAAGATGGCTGCCGTACGTGGCGTAATGCAGGCGGCGAGTTGCGCAGGCGAGCATTCGTTGGCATACCCGGCTTCGACCACTTTCCCGCCGCCCAGCATGACCATTGTGCCTACCGGCGCGCCAAAGTTAACGTTATGGCCTTTGGGCAGCACGATATCGTGAGGCACTTCCAGCGGTGCGGCATGCAGGTTTTCCAGCAACCACGCGTTATCTTTGATGATCACGGCAGCAACAGACTGCGCCATGCCGGACGATGCACAGGAGACCACCACCGCATTCTCAACGCCCAGCAATTTCGCAATGTACGCACCGGTTTTATTGACCACATCTTTCATCTCAAAGAAGTGATTCAGGCCGGTATTGACTACGTCAGCCACTTCCGGGCGCGGGGTAGATACACCCAGAATTGTCATACGACCGGAGGCGTTAATGACCTGCTTAAGACCGTATTTCTCGTACAGGGACTGCTCAGACTTCGAAGACATGATTTGATTTCCCTTCATCGGTTAATAGGGCTACGCCCGCGACCACGGCGGCCAGTGGCACCAGGAGCTGCTCGCCGGTGACTGACTGACCTTCAGAGTCAACGAACACCTTAGGCGCATGTTGGATTTCAAACAGCGTCAGGTCGGCATCAGCGCCGACCTCTAGGCGTCCTTTTGACGGCAGGCGGAGCGCGTCGGCCACGTTACAGGTTACACATTCGATCACCTGTTCAAGCGAAAGGCCGACGGTAAAGAATTTGGACATCACGGTCGCGAGGCTATGAACCGGCCCGGTGACGCGGTTGCGGCAATAGATATCAGAGCTGATGGTGTGCGGCACGATACCCTGTGCAATCGCCAGTCGGGCCACTTCAAAACTGAAGCTGGCACTGCCGTGGCCGACGTCGAGCAAAACGCCACGACTCAGCGCGCGTTTGACGGAGTCACGCAGTACACCTTCCGGTGACAGAATGCGGTTAGGTTTACCGTTGTAGCAGTGGGTAATGATGTCGCCCGAGGTCAGCAAATCGGTGATTTCGTCCAGATCCGGCGGGTTATTGCCGATGTGTACCATCAGCGGCAGATCGTTGTTTTCCTGCTGGATAGCTTTGGCACGCTCCAGCGGTTTGATGCCGTTTTTTCCCACCACGCTGCTGCTCATGCGCGCTTTAATACCGATGATGAAACCCGGGTTACGGGTGATAGCGTCACGCACGGCCGCTTTGTCGATTTGGTTCATATCGGCCAGTTCATTTTGCGTCACGATGCCGGTACGGGCGATATTCAAAAAAGCCAGGACGTTGGTTTTGGCGGCACGAGTCAGTTGGTAAAAATCATCGACGTCATTAGCCCCCGTGCTGCCAGCATCCACCACGGTGGTTACGCCGCTCGCGACGCCGATAAGATCGGGCTCGTCATGATAAATCGGCGATTTGATGTAGCAGTGAACGTGGGAGTCAATCCACCCGGCGCTGGCGTAAACCTGGCCGTGCAGATCAAGAATGTGTGTGGCGGTCGCGCCGCTGTCGAGCTGGCCGGTGGCGGCAATTTTACCGTCGCGGATGGCAATATCGGTCAGGCTGCCGTCGGGACATTTTGCCTGGCGGATGATCAGATCATACATACGCTTTTCTCCGTACTCTTTTCTCAGTGGCACCAGACGCCTGGAAAGATTCCTGACGTCTGATTTAACTGCTTATTGACTGCTGTTTTTACAGGGCTACCGGGTAAATCGCACCGAGGATCATGGCACCCAGAATGGCACCACCAGTGATCGGTTTCTGCCAGAGATAGAACCCCAGCGCACCGAGCAGCGAACCCAAACCGATAGGAATGGAGGCCGCCATCGCAGACAGAATAATCAATGGACCAAGGAAGCGGCCTGAGGCGTTACCGGCCCCCATCATCACGTCTGCACCGTAGGTGGAATTACTCTGGTTGATGGTAAATTTACGCGCCAGAATAATGATATAACCCACCGCCAGTCCCAGAATCAGCCCCGTAACCAGAGAGGCCGCAAAGTTCGCGACCGGGAAGATGATCCCGGCACCCAGCAACATGGCCGGAACGCCGAGGCCAATACCGGTCTGGATTGCACCACCGATGTCGAGAATACCGACCAGTGAACCTTCAATAATGCGGGCAAACAGGAAGCTGGCACCGAAGGCCGCAACGGCCCCGTAAACGCCGGTATCCATGCCGGCACGTAACATCGCGACAAACGCCACTTCGTTAAAAGCGCCGATGCCATACAGGTAATACATGTGTGTTCCGGCAAACACCCCGGAGGAGAGTAATCCAACAAAAATCGGGAACGACCACTCGGCGTACCAGAAATTACTTTTGGCTTGTTCTTCCATTGTCATAAGCTCCAGTTCTATTTATTCGCGAACTTACTTGCCGCTAAGAGAGTTGTGAATACCGTTTAGCCATGTTGGGACGTCCAGCATGAAGGATTGCAGTAGTTTCACATCGAAGCCACGGAAGAACCCGCTGAGCACGAACAGCGCGATAATGGCCCCCATCATCACTCGGGTGACGTGGTTCCAACCGCCCTCTTCAACGCCTTTACCGATCAGGATACCCAGCACCAAACCGGGTACTGCGTTACCCATGATCATCTGCGCCAGCCCTCCAAAAATGGTGGCCCAGAAACCGGATCGGCGCCCTGCGTCAATCGCCGCCAACCAGAAAATCACCGGCATCACGGTGTTAACCAACAGGTTGGCAGCCGGTACCAGCACTTTCACCGCCGTTACCTGCAATGATGCGGGGACAGCAGACGCGGTAGTATTGAGGAAAGTGACGACAATCATGCCGATAACCGCACCGGCAATAGCCATCTTGCGCGGATCATGCAGGGTTTCAGCGACGTTGCGGTTTTTAAACATCAACGCGGCTGCCGCCCAGTGAGGAATGATGCGGTGATCGACATCTTGCGTGAACGAGCCTGCTGCCACAGAAGATGCCCAGGCATTGAAGAAGAAGCCTAAACCGAACGAGAAATGCGAAGCCGGATCGCCTTCACAGGAATTTAATTCCCCAAGAGTACGAAAAGCCCCCATCCCTTGCACGTTTGGTGCGTGGAACATACGTGCAGCACCTGCACCTACGCCAACCCCCACCAATCCGCCGATAATAAGCGACTTAAATAAAATAATTAAAAACATCAGTTATCCTTGTCATTTATAGCTAACATTTTTGAGCCTGTTAATGAGGTAACGATCCCCTATATGGCAGGCACTTATTTAGTGACAAAAACTACCTGGTCAGTATTTATTGCCGTCAGATTGACGGTAATGTCTAACGCCACGTAATAACTTTTTCTCTCCCTGACCAGAAAGAAGAACAGGAATTTTTCCCTTTTTACCGTTTCCTCTGCCGTAATTACCTTGACGTCCTGCGGTTCAATACGCAGCAAAATATTTTGCGTCGACTTTAGAACGGTTCGCTGAACCTGACTCAGTGCGGAAGAAAAAGCGGCGGCCTTATTCTCGCCTTTTCCCTCAACCCGCACCGTGGTAGTTAATTGCTGCTTCATTATGGCTGGCCGAATTTCTTGATATAGGCTTCAACCAGTTTTTGACCCAGCTCTTCTTTATCCATAAATCCGAAACCTAATACATTGCAGCCTTCATTAATTGCGGTCACGCCTTCATCCACAGAGCGCATACCGTATTTGGCTTTATATCCATATTTTGTTTGCGCGGTAATTGCGCCTGCACCGCCACTGCCGCAGAAGGAGATGCCAAAGGTGGCATTTTCGGCTTTCATCACGTCGCCTAATTTCATGTCAGCCGCCACACCAGGCACGACAATGGCTTTGCCACCTGCGGCTTCAACGCCTGCTGCTACTTTCTGGCCTTTACCTAAACGGTCGCCGATAACAACGATAATTTGTCCCATGATGGTTTCTCCTGATAAATAATTATGAATTGTTGTCTTTCGCGACTTCAAAATGCACCGAGAGCAAATACGCTTCCTCTATCGGTAAATTCCCGAATAAGGCAACAACCTGTTCAGCCATTCGCATTGACTCCGCAGATATTTCGTCAAACAGATCTTTATCAACTTCAGGTAATGGCTCGCCGGTAATAGAGCGTAATACCATGGCCTTAACATGTGAGGTTAACATCTGCTGCTGGACATCGTTGGTATAGATATTTTCGGCATTTAACATCGCCTGAATATCTTTTAGCACTTTCTCAGTGGTGGCTTCTGCATCTTCCAAACCAATTTGCCCTGCCGTATTAACAGATGCGGTTCCGTTATTCACTCGCGGTTACCTCTCCTTGCCGTGCAATACCTAAAAAGTCGTGTATTTCGTCTGTCTTTACCCTAACCGTAAGGTGATTTCCTGTGTAGTCGGTTTTTTTCCAGTTGAAAGTGGAAATGTGATGGCCCGAGCGGATCACATTCTCAAAACTGAGATTATTCTGGGTATACCACTGCTTGAAGGGTAGGTGTTCAGGGTATTTCACTGGCATTAGGAATTTTTGCAGCATTGAATGAATAGGTTGGTGCTTCCATTTTCGGCTATCTACGCCTAGTATCAGAGGATAGAAGATGAAAACACCAACACCCCTGCGCTAATGCGCGGGGGTGTTGCTTTTTGACAACCGGCAACCCTGCCGATCCCTACGTCACCCTAAGGGCTGACGAGACAGAAGGAAATAGGAAAAATGCTATGAGCAAACCGACCCTGACCATCAATGAGCTTGATGCAGAACGTTTAGATACCCTTCTGGCGCAGGCGGCTTATGCCAACAGCCCGGTCGCAGAGGCCCTGAACGAAGAACTGGATCGTGCTGAAATCCTGCCGCCGCAGGACATGCCTGCCGACGTCGTGACGATGAACAGTAAGGTACGCTTCACGGAAGGCAAAGAAGGCGAAGAACATATACGCACGCTGGTCTATCCGGCAGCACTGAAAGATACCGATGAGCAGTTATCGGTGATGGCTCCGCTGGGTGCGGCACTGCTTGGCCTGCGCGTCGGCAGCACCATTAACTGGACCATGCCTAATGGCAAAGAGAGCGAAATTCACGTGCTCGAATTGTTGTTCCAGCCAGAGGCAAGCGGCGAGTTACGTCGATAAGATTTTTGCGCCTCCCCAGAAAAGGGGAGGCGCTGATGCTGTTACTTAAACTTCTTGTGGTTCTCGTTACGGGTGGCTTTAAACCCTTCGGCTTCTTTCTTCGCTTCATCCAGTTTGCCTGCTTTCGCCAGCTCCGACGCCTTATCGATCTGACCAATTAATGTATCCAGACCTTTGTGATAATCCTGCATTTGCGGACTGTTGGCATCCTGACCTTTCAGTTTTGGCGGGGTGGATTTTTTCGCATCCTCGGCTGCCGCTTTCATGTTGGACAGGCCGGTAGTGAACTCATTAGCATCCGTTGTTTTGAGGATCTTGCCGTAATTATCGGCAATGGTATCCATATCTGCTTCTAAATCTGCCGCCAGTGCGACCGTGCTGCTGCCTAACATTGCTACCACTGCTAACGCCATCAGTTGTTTACGCATAATCATCTTCTCTCTTGTTTTAAGTCTTATTGAAACGCTTTTGTTAAAACGACATTACTTGTAGGGCTTACTAAAAATAGGCGGTGAGGGGACAAAGTGGCATTACTTTTTTGTAAAGAATTGACGCAGCGGCCGGGCAGCCGCTGCGCAGAGATGAGAGGAGGGAAAATTATTCGCCGGCGATTTTCATCTGTGGGAGCAAAACGGAGCCACATTGAATATTGCTGCGAGTTTCGATATCACTGCCAATACTGACCATATTGCGCCACATATCCTTCAGGTTACCGGCGATAGTGATTTCGCTAACCGGGTATTGAATTTCACCGTTCTCGACCCAGAACCCGGCCGCACCGCGTGAATAGTCGCCGGTCACACCGCTGACGCCCTGGCCCATCAGCTCAGTCACCACCAGGCCTTTATCCATTTTGCGCAGCATCCCGACAAAATCATCACCCTGGCCAGCAATACGCCAGTTGTGAATACCGCCTGCGTGCCCAGTGGTCTGCAGGCCCAGTTTGCGCGCCGAATAACAGGTCATCAGCCAGTTTTGCAACACACCGTCTTTCACGATATCGCGGCGCTCAGTGCGTACCCCTTCGCTGTCGAACGGCGTCGAAGCCAGACCCTGCAACAGATGCGGGTGCTCTTCAATAGTCAGCCACTCTGGAAGAATTTGTTTGCCCAAACTGTCGAGCAGGAAAGAGGATTTGCGGTAAATGCTGCCGCCGCTTATCGCCCCCACCAGATGGCCGAACAGACCCGTCGCCACTTCAGCGGCAAACAGCACCGGCGCATGCCGGGTGGTCAATTTACGCGGCGAAAGACGCGATAACGTGCGGCGAGCACACTCGGCACCAACCCACTCAGGGTTGGCCAGATCTTTCATGCTGCGGGCGATGGTATAGGCGTAATCACGCTCCATATCGCCGTCATGCTCAGCAATGACTGAGGCTGAAATCGAGTGGCGCGTGGAGCAGTAGCTTTGCAGCATGCCATGGCTGTTGCCAAACACGCGGATACCATAGTGGCTGTTAAAACTGCCGCCTTCGCTGTTGGTGATGCGTTTATCCGCCGCCAGCGCCGCCTGCTCTGCCCGTGCCGCCAGTTCGATACCGCGATCGGCATCGAGTTCAGTGGGGTGGAAGAGATCCAGATCCGGCGCATCAAACGCCAGCATCTCGCGATCGGCGACACCGGCAAAGGGATCCGGCGAGGTAAATCGGGCAATATCCAGCGCAGCCTGTACGGTGCGTGAAATCGCATCGGCGCTGAGATCGGTCGAGGACGCACTGCCTTTACGGTTCTGATAATAGACCGTAATACCCAGCGCACCGTCACTGTTGAACTCTACGTTCTCAACATCGCCAAAGCGGGTGCTGATACCAATACCGGTGGTTTTACTGACCGCCACTTCAGCCGCATCTGAACCTGCTTGCGCCAATTCCAGAGCCTGAGCGACGGCCTGTTCCAGTGTCTTACGCTGTTCTGCAACTTGATTGACTACGTTCATCAGCTCATCACTTATTAGAAAAAAGAGGTTATACCCGTCATCCTTCAAGCTGCCCCTGCATTGGCTGCCTTCAGTTACCCACATCACTTACCGGAGTAAGCTCATCGGGATTCCTTCAGTTGCCGCCTTGATGCAACTCGAATGATTTTGGGTAAATATAGGAATCAGTCTAACAGAACGTGGAGGAATGAGGGATAACCATGCATAATGCCGCCATGCAATAAAGCACAATCAAGCTGACAGGAATATCCCGACGGCTATTCCCGAAAAGAGAAAGCGCCCCATGACAAAGAAAATTGACGACTGGTCCGATGATGTTCCTGAAAATGAGAACGAAGAAGATGATGAGATCATCTGGGTCAGCAAAAGTGAAATTAAGCGTGATGCCGAAGCCCTGAAAGATCTGGGCCAGGAAATGGTCGATTTGGGTAAGAACTCACTCGACAAACTGCCGCTCGACGAAGACCTGCGCGCAGCGATCGATCTGGCGCAGAAGATCAAAAAAGAGGGCCGCCGCCGTCAGATGCAGCTGATCGGTAAAATGCTGCGCTCGCGCGACGTGGAACCTATCACCACCGCCCTCGACAAGCTGAAAAACCGTCATAACCAACAAGTTTCGCTGTTCCATAAACTGGAAGTGCTGCGTGACCGTCTGGTTGAAGAAGGCGATGACGTGATTCCTGCCGTGCTGGATCTCTACCCTGAGGCTGACCGCCAGCAGCTGCGCGCTCTGATCCGTAATGCCCAAAAAGAGAAGGCGACCAATAAGCCGCCGAAATCTTACCGTCAGATTTTCCAGTATCTGCGTGAGCTGGCAGAAGCTAAAGACATGTAATTCACTGAAATAAGTGAATGAAAAAAGCCACCGTATAGCGGTGGCTTTTTTTGGTCAGGATTTGGGTTTATGTGAGGCCGGTTTTTCATGCACATTAAAACGTAACCCACCGTCCAGCTCTTCTTCTGCTTCCTCGAACAGCAAAATCAGCGCCCCGAAGCGCCGTTTACGCCCCGCCGACAGGTTGGCAAAATCTATCTCCACCGGCAATTTTATGCCACCGGTGACCTCATCCCAAAGCGCATCCAGATTGGCCCCAAAGCTTTCGCTTAGCCCAAACTGACGTGCAAACTCGCCATAAAAGGTGGCTAAATCCGGGATGTGATTAAAATCGAAGACCACTTTATTCATCGAATTCACTCCACCCGAACAAATTGTCTGTAGTGATCGCGGCTGACATAAATCAGGCCATCACTGGCGAAAAGTACCCTGTCTGCGCCACGACGGCCGCAGCGGTAATTAATATCAGCCTCACGCCACACGCGCTTGTAAGCGCTGGGCAGACGCCCTTCACGGTTGGAAAAACGATCGCCGCCGATGGCTTTACCCGGCAGTACCTGGCATAAATTTCCCGCACGGGCATCCCATCCTGCAGCCCGTGCCTGTTTCTTCGTGACATAATAATCAGGCAAACGGTGATTTTGTATCAGATAATTCACTACTGTTTTTTCAGAGGTCAGCGCTTCCAGAGTATCGCCAGATTGTTTCGCCAGCGCCATCTCCGGAAACTGCAAGGCCATAAGCCCCAAACACATCATCACCCAGAGGCTGCGCAAGCGCTGCCATGTCATTTGCTTCATCATCATCCTGTTTACTCGCCGTTCACCGGGACGCTATAAGTTGCCCAAATGCAGAGTTTTCACCTGCAAATACTCTTCCAATCCCAGTACCGAACCTTCACGGCCGAGACCAGACTCTTTCACGCCGCCAAAAGGTGCAACTTCAGTCGACAACGCACATTCGTTAATGCCGATCATGCCACTCTCAATGGCGTCAGCCACGCGGAATATCCGCTGCAAATTCTGGGTATAGAAATAGGCCGCCAGACCAAACGGCGTGGCGTTGGCGCGTCGGATAACTTCCTCTTCGGTTTTAAAACGGAAACAGGCCGCCAGTGGACCGAAGGTCTCTTCTTCAGCCACTTTCATCTTGTCATTCGCCTCAGCGATGACCGTTGGCTGGAAGAAATTACCGCCAAGCTGATGGCGCTGACCGCCCTCAACCAGACGCCCGCCTTTTTCCAGCGCGTCTTTGACGTGATCTTCAATTTTCTCCAGCCCTTTGATATCAATCAGCGGTCCAACCACCACGCCTTCATCCATCCCGTTGCCAACTTTCAGCTTACGCACCTCTTCAGCCAGTCGCGTGACGAACTGATCATAGATGCCGTCCTGCACATAGATCCGGTTGATGCAAACACAGACCTGCCCGCTGTTACGGAATTTACAGGTGACCGCACCTTTCACGGCGGCCTCGAGATCGGCGTCATCAAATACAATGTAAGGCGCGTTTCCGCCCAATTCCATCGACACCTTTTTCATAGTGTCGGCACTGTTGCGTACCAGCGTTTTACCGACTTCGGTCGAGCCGGTAAAGGAAATTTTTCGCACCGCTGAACTTGCCATAATGGCATCGCTGATGGCATGAGTATCTCCGGCAACGCCGTTAATTACACCGTCCGGTACACCCGCCTGATGCGCCAGTTCAAGCAGCGCAAAAGCGGATAACGGCGTATTGTTCGCCGGTTTAATCAGCCCGGTACAGCCAGCGGCCAGTGCAGGACCTAATTTACGGGTCAGCATCGCTAGCGGGAAGTTCCAGGGCGTAATAGCGGCAACTACACCGACCGGCTCTCGGGTGGCGAAAATACGCGAGCCCTCTTTTACCGGTGGAATAATCTCGCCGTTGGCGCGCTTGGCCTCTTCGCTAAACCATTGCAGGAAGCTGGCGGCATAGTCCACTTCGCCCAGTGCTTCCTTCAGCGGCTTGCCCTGCTCTGCTACCATCAGTTCGCCGAGAAACTGTTTGTTTTCTAGCATGAGCTCATACCAGCGGTGCAAAATTTCAGAACGCGCTTTGGCTGTGGTTTTACGCCATTCCGGAAATGCAGCTTCAGCAGCATTAATTGCCGCTTCAGTTTCCGCTGTACCCGCTTTAGCCACTTTCGCCACCACCTCACCGGTCGCCGGGTTCAGTACATCAAACGTTTCTTTGACTTCCTGCCATTTTCCGTCTGCGAAAAAGCCGGTTTTAAACAGTTTATGAGAAGAAAGTTTCTGTTGGTTGACTGACATAAAGATTGGATCTCCTGCAAATGACGCCGTCTGAAATCAACGACGTAAGAATGTAAGTTTTGATATTCAATCTATTAAGTATAGCGGCTAATACCGGTGGCGAGGTCTATACCGCACGTCATGCTTATGGTGATGAACACAAAAAAGCCGGTGCTGTTGAAGGCACCGGCGCAAGATGTGATGTTTGATTATCAGGCGAGAAAAGCGTGCTGGTATTTGTGCAGCATCTCGGCAAGCCGTTTGACCGGCTCGGTGACTTTCAGCGGAGCATCGTATTCCACCAGCTTTTGCTGATACTCGTTCAGTTCGGACAACAGTCGCTGATAGTAGTAAGTACGCTTGCCTTCACCCGACGAGACCACGTGGTCGGCGGTATTACGAATGCGTTTGTGAAACGCAGACAGCTCCTCGCTGGCAGGGACTTCTGCCATTTTCATTCGCTGATGGGCGATGATCAGCATCAATGCCAGACGATACTTGTCAATGTCATTCGGGAACATCACCAGCAGCTGGTTAAGCTGATGATAGAGCGCCGGCAGATGGTTTTCGCGGCGGCGATAGGCCTTGGTGGTCAGCGCGGACACGGCGCTGCTCATAAAGCGGTTCAGCAGCGTACGGCCAGTTCTTTCACGGGATTTATCACGGATCAGCAGTAACACCACCAGCGCGATAATGGTACCAATCGCCTGCCCGGTCGCATTATCGAGAAACGCCGTAACGTTGAATTTCATCGGGTTACTGAGCACCAGCACGTTGATAGTACCGGCCAGTAAACCCAGCATCCCGAGGCGGCGCTTTTGTACTTCGATACCGACAAAGAAAGTAAATAAGCCCAGACATAAGCAGAGCAGGAACAGACTTTGCTGGGTGGCAGGCATGATCAGCATAAAGTAGATGGAACCGACCGGGATCGCCAGTAACATCCCAACGATAAAGTCGAGAGCCATCCCTTTCGGATTCGGCGTACGCATGGCCAGCGATGTGACCACGGCGATGATCACCACGCAGCCGCTGCCGGAGGTCCAGCCAGTCCACAGCCACAACAGACAGCCCGAAGCCGTAGCAACGAAGGTACGCAGACCGTTAATCATCGCATGATGACGTTCGGCTGAGGCTGGTTTCACCACCACTTCGCTGTTAAGAACGCTGCTTTCCACACTGCTGATACTGCTGTTGGTATGAATTCCTTTAACCAGCATCAGGGCCCGCGTTCCCGCGCCGATCCAGCTGCTGACAGTCAGCAGAATATCGTCGCCACGCGTTGAGGAGATCGCCTGACGCAACAGCTTCAGGCGTCGGTGGACCTCAACCGGCGTTTCTGCCGGTTCAGCAAACAGGGCTTTCACTTCGGACGTAATGCGATCCGGCGAGTTTTGCAGGATGAGATAAGTTTCGCACGCCTGTGTGATCATGCTGAGCGAGGTGCTGTGCAGGGCTTTCAGGCGCTGATTACAACGTTGCCAGCGGGAGGATTCCATCATCAAGCTGCTGCGCATACCGTTGAGCGCCGTGGTGCTTTTAATCAGGTTACTCCACGACTTATCGATATCTTCCTTTTCGCCGCGATTGATACAAATGCGCATCAGTGCGAACTGATCGAGCAGCAGCTGGCTGACTGCACGGTCAATGTCCGTTTTTATCGAGCGTGGGGAGAAGAGCAGATCGGCCACGATAGCACAGCAGATACCCAGTACAATTTCGCTGCAGCGCTCAACCGCAAACTGCGGAGTTTGCAGCGGCGTGGCGGCAGAGGTAACGACGATAATCAGTGCGGTGTACCCTGCCAGCCCCAGCGCGTAGGAGTTCTCCACGCGAACCAGCGAAGACCACCAGGTGCATACCCCAGCCCAGACACAGCATAAAAGCAGCATTACTACGGGCGCTCTGGCAGTAGCAATCACGATCGCCACTGCAGCGATACATCCCAGAAAAGTACCAATGACGCGCAGAAAGCCACGATGACGAATAGCGCCGGCAAAAGGCTCACCACCCGCCGCCATGGCCGGTCCGGAAGCAACAATCGCGGCAGTCATGGCTGACCAGCGCGGGGTCTCAAGCTGCAAGTAGAAGCCAAGAACCAACGCACCGAGGATTGCAAACGTCAGCTTAAAAGCGAATCTGACGCGCGGAATCAACTGATTGTTCATCGTGCCTTAACCAAACTCACGTAAGCGATGCAGCAATTTTGAGAACGGTGACTGGTGCTCAGGCTGTCTGTCGTGCTCACCGGTAATAACGACGGTCGCCGTAGTGCCTGCCGGGTACGGGTGTTGCTGGTCGGCCTCGTCCAAAACAATCTTCACGGGCACGCGTTGTGCCAGACGCACCCATTCGAGGTTGCTGTCGATAGTTGCCAGACCGTTGGCTGCCGCAGAAGAGGAGCTGTTGGTTACCGCTGCCGCGACGCTATCTACCGTCCCATGCATGATGCGATTACTGCCAAGCGGCGTGATTTCAACACGGTCCCCTTTTTTCAGGCCCGACAGTTTGGTCTCTTCCAGATAGGCCAGAATATAGAAGGTATTTTTCTTCACCAGCGCAACGGCGGTGGAGCCGCGGTTGATATAGTTACCGGGATGTACGTTGAGGTTAGTCACCCAGCCGTCGGCCGGTGCGGTGACTACGGTGCGCTGAAGATCCAACACCGCCAGGTCGCGTGCCGCCTGAGCTTTCGCCAGCTGATGCAGAACGGTTTGCAACACGTTGGTCGACTGATCAATCTCTTCCTGCGACATAGCCTGCACGCCCAGTTTTACACGGCGGCCCGCTTCGCGTTTTTTCTCAGCTGCGAGGGCCTGATAGTAAGCCACGTCAGCACTGGCTTCATCCAGCGCCTGTTGATAACGCGGCTGGTCAATTTTGAACAGAATCTGACCTTTTTTCACCAGTTGGTTGTCAACCACGGGAACATCGGTAACCAGCCCGGTGACGTCAGGCGCGATGGACACCACGTCAGCGGTGAATTTGGCATCGCGGGTCCAGGGTGATTCGGTATAGAACGCCCATGCCCGGAAGATTGCGATGCAAGCAAGGACGACAAGGATTAACGTTATTGCGTAACGTATTATTTTTATAGAAAAGTTTTTCACGACACCCTCAGATGAAGAAGCAGGAAATCAGATAGAACAAACAGCAATACAGTGCTGTGTTAAATAACGCCGGATGCCAGACAAAGTCGTAAATCCCGGTGGGTTGTAATAAGCGCCGCAGCAGGAAAAACACCACCAGCGCCAGCAGGATTTCAAAAAACACCGGAGGAAACGACAATCCGAAAATCACCATTACCGGAAGCAAACTCATGCATAATTCCTTAATTAAGCGCAGCGGGAATCCGCCCTCTCGCCACGTCCGCGCATTATTCATTATTTTAGACAATACCGCCTCTTTCTGAGAGCCAGAATTTGGTAAAGAGACCATGGATTTGCCAGGGAAGTGTGCGAAGGTAAGCAGAGATACCGCCAGTCAATGCCGAACCTGAGGTTTTTCACCCAGGCAGGTATATTAGCGTGCTTATTATCAAGTTATCAACATTCTGTGATCACAATCACTTTTAAGCCAGAGTTAATAATGGACAGATTAAAACGCATGTCGATATACGCTCAGGTGGTGGAAAGCGGCTCTTTTACCGCGGCCGCCCGTCGCCTCGACATGAGCGTTTCCGCCATCAGCCAGACGGTGTCGAAACTTGAAAATGACTTACAAGTCAAACTCTTAAACCGAAGCACCCGAAGTCTTGGGCTGACGGAGGCCGGTAAGATCTATTATCAGGGTTGCATGAAAATGCTGCAGGATGTTCGCGAAGTGCATGAACAATTATATGCCTTCAACAACACGCCAACCGGCACATTACGCATCGGCAGCTCGTCAACAATGGCACAAAACGTATTAGCCGCCATGACCGCTGAGATGCTGGTGGAGTATCCGGGGCTGAAAGTAAATCTTGTCACTGGAATCCCGGCACCTGACCTGATTGCTGATGGCCTCGACGTGGTGATCCGTGTCGGCGCGCTGCAGGACTCCAGTTTGTTTTCCAAACGGCTGGGCTCAATGCCGATGGTGGTCTGTGCAGCGCGCAGCTATCTGAGCCAGCACGGCACGCCGGAGAAGCCGGCCGATATGATCAATTTCTCATGGCTTGAGTACAGCGTGCGGCCCGACAGTGATTTTGAGTTAATCGCACCGGAAGGCATCACTACACGCATTACACCGCAGGGGCGTTTCGTCACCAATGACTCGCAAACCATGATCCGTTGGCTGAAAGCCGGTGTGGGAATCGCCTATGTACCGCTGATGTGGATCATTGATGAGATCAATGCCGGTGACGTAGAGATTCTGTTCAGCAACTATCAGTCCGATCCGCGCCCGGTCTACGCGCTGTATACCGAAAAAGATAAAATGCCGCTGAAAGTGCAGGTCTGTATCAACTATCTGACCGAGTATTTCAAGCAGGTAGGCAAGGTGTATCAGGGATATCGGCAGGGAAAGACGGGGCAGAATGCGTCGGAATAAAAACGGGAACCCGAAGGTTCCCGTTACCACCGCGTAGAAAGCCGCAGTTACGCGCTGCCACCGACGGTAATATTGTCGAGTTTCAGCGTAGGCTGACCAACGCCGACCGGCAGGCTTTGCCCCTCTTTGCCACAAACGCCAACGCCTTTATCTAATGCGAGGTCGTTGCCGACCATGGAGATCTGCTGCATGGCTTCAATACCTGAACCAATCAGCGTCGCGCCTTTTACCGGCTTGGTGATGCGGCCTTTTTCAATCAGATAAGCTTCCGTGGTCGAGAAGACGAATTTGCCGGAGGTGATGTCAACCTGACCGCCACCAAAGTTCGGCGCATACAGACCGTACTCCACGCTGCTGATGATCTCTTCCGGCGTGGATTTGCCCGCCAGCATGTAGGTGTTAGTCATACGCGGCATCGGCAGGTGCGCATAAGATTCACGGCGGCCGTTGCCGGTTGGCGGAACGCCCATCAGACGCGCATTTAGTTTGTCCTGCATATAACCTTTCAGCACACCATTTTCGATCAACACATTGTACTGGCCGGGTACGCCTTCATCGTCAATCGCGAGCGATCCGCGACGCCCCGGCATGGTACCGTCATCAACCACAGTACAGAGCTCAGACGCCACTAACTGGCCCATCTGACCGCTGAACATGGAGGTGCCACGACGGTTGAAGTCGCCTTCCAGACCATGGCCAACCGCTTCATGTAATAGCACGCCTGGCCAGCCTGCACCGAGAACAACCGGCATTCCACCCGCTGGCGCAGCAATGGCATTCAGGTTGAGCAACGCCATGCGTACGGCATCACGCGCGTAGGCTTCGGCACGTACTTCACCGCCCACACTTTCGAGGAAGTAGTCGTAACCAAAACGACCACCACCGCCGCTGGAGCCACGCTCACGTCGGCCATCATCTTCGACCAGCACACTCACTGACAACCGTACCAGCGGGCGGATATCCGCTGCCAGCGTGCCGTCAGTCGCTGCAACCAGTACGCTTTCATACACGCCGGTGATGCTGGCGGTAACTTCCTGCACACGCTTATCCGCAGCCCGCGCAATGCGGTCAACGCGATGCAGCAGTTCTATTTTCTCTTCACGTGACAGGCTTTGCAGTGGGTCAAGGATCGGATACAGGGACTGGTAAGCAATTTCGCCCAAGGTGTGGACTTTGCCATTGCCTTGCTCACGCACGATGCTGCGTGCTGCCGCGGCACTCTGATTCAGAGCATTCAGGGTGATCTGGTCTGCATAGGCAAAACCGGTTTTTTCACCGCTGACCGCACGTACGCCGACACCCTGATCAATATTGTAAGAGCCATCTTTGATGATGCTGTCTTCAATCACCCAGGCCTCATGGAAGCTGGATTGAAAAAAGAGATCTGCATAGTCGAGACGGCGTTCAGCCAGTTGACCCAGCACGGCAAACAGGTCTTGATGACTCAGATTATTAGCAGTTAGTAACCGCTCACTGACTAAGGCCAGACTCATAGATTCTTCACTCTCTTTGGGATGAATTGACCCGACCGGAAGCATCTTCATTCACGGCCAGGCAAGACTATCGTACCACGGGTACATTTGATATTAGCAACAGCCTAACACAGCCGTGCGATCAGGGCGCAGCCGTGGCAACAGGTTATTTTGCGGGTCTTGGCTGACGCAGAACCTCATTAATTTTGGGTTCAGCGATGGTGCCGTCAATGTGGTAACGGATCAGTGAAATTTTATTCCACAGCGGTGCCAGGACCTTACTGGCAGCAAAGACTGCCGCCCCCACAATTGGGTTGATGGCAAATGCGGTAGCGACCCCGACCGTGGCAGAAATTTCCGGGGCGATCACCGCTTCCATATTCAGACGCTGGTTAACCAAATCGACGCTGCCTGTCATGGCAATATCAGCCGCCAGGCCATCAACCAACAGATCGTCGGTATGGACTACGCCCTCTTTAATCCACGCTGTGGATTTGATGGAATCAAAATAGAAGCCTTTGCCGAAGGTGTCGCTGAAGTCCAGCTGCAGCTTACGCATCAGGGCATCAAAACTGACCAGCCTCAGTAATTGACCGGCACGACCGCCGCCGAGATCGACAATTTCGCCTTTGCCTAAATCTGTTTTCAGGGTGCCATTAAGCGTTTTCAGATCCGGTTTCCAGGGGACAGATTTCCAGTGCAGGTCAAAATCGATATTGAACGGTGCACCCCGTAGCGGCGTGGTAACACCAAAGAATGAGGTGGCCGCTTCTATATCTTTGCCAGTGAGCTTACCTTTCAGACCCGTGCTTTCACCCGGCGCGTTCTGTTTCCAGTCGCCCTGTACATTCAGACGCACCACACCGGTGTCTATAAGACCGTTGCGCAGCGACAGCTGATTACCCTCTGGCGTCAAATCTGCATTCACCCGGCGGAAGCTCTGCCCGAGGAACCAGCAGGCTTCACAGCGAAGCTGCAACGCCGGCCAGCCAGCAAACGAAATCTTGTCTTCTGCAAAAGGATTTGGCGAAGTTTTGCCACCGCTGGCTGCATCAGCTACGGTCCACTGCGGATTAAAATAGAGATAACGGATATCGGCTTTCCACGGTCCGCGGTCGCTCATCAGCAAGGTACCGTCAATCTCTTTCCCTTTCGCCATCACGCTCATGCCAGCACTGGTTTGAGTCGAGCGAAGCAACAGGTTACTCCACACCTGGCCACCCAGCGTGAGCTGCGGCGTGGTCAGCGTTATCTCATGCGGGAAACTGAACGCAGGCGCACTGGCCTTGCTGGCCACTTTGTTGTTACCACTGGCTTTGCCCTTGGTCGTGTCCGGTGACATCAGCGCCAGCCAGCTTTCCCCATCGAGTGCGGGTAAATTCAGCGTCAGGCTGCTGGTCTGTGGCAGGGCCGGGGTCTTAGTTGTATTCATTTGCCAGGCAGCACGATCGAGTTTTACCTGTTTGCCCAACAGCCAGCGGCTATTAAAGCGATCTTTCCCCCCGAGTACACCGGTGAGATCAAAGCTTTTAAGACCCCCCTTCACATCGACATTAAGGGGTAAACTGCGACCGGCCTTCTTATCGAGCGGGCTGGGTAAGTGACTACTTACATTTTTTAGATCAGTACTCAGGGCTACACGATAATTCGGTTCACCTTTATGTGGCAGCGAGATATCTACCGCACCTTTCCACGGCGCACTGCCACTGATTTTACTGGCCGCTGCCTCAGGCATACCGGTGATCTTCGCCAACTGCCAGTCACCCGCCAGACCTACATTAATCGTGTAATCATCGGTCAGTTCGTGGGTGCTAAACTGGGTAGTTAAAGGCTGACCGAACCAGCTTCCGGTGAGCTGGTTGCTTTGCAAATTGCCGTTGTCATAGCTGAACTGCCCGCTGAGGTGTTCAATTGTACTGTTCAGCGGTTTGATAAACAGGCTGTTATTGTTGAGGCTGACGCCACCGGTGGCCCGAACAATTTCGCCGTCGAGTGGAATATCCAGATGTAAGCGACCACTCACATCTCCGCCAATCTGCAGCTCTTCTAACGCTGCCCCGAGAGAGTCTTTCAGCGGAGTGTCCATAAAGTAGGCGCCAATATCTTTACCTGAACCTTTGATATCCGAATCAACGAACAGTTTTTCCTTCAGGTAGTCAGGAATATTAGCGACCACGTTATTGCCATCAACATTGCCCAGTTTGGTATGAGCCGCTTTCATGAACAAGCCGTCATTGAGGAAATCGAGGTCGATATCCAGATTAGTCAGCGCTGGCCATTCAGGCTGGAACTCGAAAGTTGAATGGCGCAATGGCACCCAGACCTGGAACTGTCCTTCATTCTTTTTAAATGGGAAATCATGCGGGTTACCGTTAAACGTAAGCGTGGCGTTGTCTACCTGACCGCCCTGAATCGCCCCTGTAAGATAATCCACCAAGTGTTTACCCATCAGGGTTTCCGGGAAATAGCGCCATGCCTGCCCTGCATCATACAAACGGATACCGGCCAAAATATTCAGCCACGGTTGCCCGCCATCAGGCTGGTTATAATGGAAATCACCATGGGCCCACAGCGCATTGGCTTTAACATCAACATCTTTGGCCCACAGACCCCATCCATCTTTATCATAACTCCAGTCGAAGGTACCCTGTGCGGAGCTCACTTCAAGCGGTGCGCGGAACATATCGCCATACGGCAACAGACTGTCTTGCACATTCACCGAGAGCTGACCGCGCTGCACGCTGCCTTTTACTGTCCCGTTAAAATGGTTGATACCCGGCAGTAATTTCCAGTGCTGCCAGGAAACATCCTGCCACCTTGCATCGAAACGGGTGTGATCCGGCTGCTTGAGCGGAATATCGAGCGCCAGGGTGTCAATCATCCCCTCGGGTTGCAGATCCTTCCAGCGCTCGAGCAGTTCTGGTGTCAGGAAGGAGAAGGTTGGAATAATGGGCCCGAGCCGTTCAAGCTGAAGCTGCGTAGCCCGCAGGCGTATTTCTTCACCTTGCGATGGTCCGAGGAACTCACTGTTTTCCGGCAAATAGAGCGCACTTAGCGTCCCTTTTGGCCATGCCTGACCGTCGGTTTTCAGATTAAGTTGTTGGGTCTCTACTTGCCAGCCGCTGCCCTGGCGGCTGCCATGCAGCGTGAGATTATCAACGTCCAGCCGGTGCTCCTGGCCTTCACTTGTCCAGGTTGCCGCACCGGTTTTTACCAAGGCGTCGCCGTCATAAATATCGCCGTCACGGACGGTCAACCAAGCTGCAAGACTGAAATCAGCGCTTTCCAGCCCGGTATTGCTACGCAACCAGCGGCTGAACCAGGGCTTCATATCAATATCATCGGCCTGCAGATAAATTTTACCATTATTGAGCAGGCCATTATTGTCGTTCAGATCCATGCGCACTTGCACAACGCCGTGCTGGCCGTTAAAGCTCGACAGGCTTAGCAGTCCTTCAGCGCGGTGACGATTGGGGCTGTTAAGCCAGGTCAGCTGTGGAATGGAAATTTCGGCTCGCGGGCCTGAGGGCGTCAGGAATGAAATATGGCTGTCGCGCAGGTCGAAATGGTCGACCTGTTTAAGGAAAATATCGCTGATGCGGTTGGCTTCGAGGCCTTTGCTGTTTTTGGCTTCCCCGCCGAAAGTAGCATTGGTAACCAGATCGAGATTGTAGAATGTCAGGTCACGGAACTGCCAGCGAAAATGCAGAAGAGACTGCCAGACGTCAAGCGCCAGCGTAACCCGCTCCACTTTGACTGAAGCATCAGGCAGGGTCACGCTGAGCTGTTTCAGCTCAAGCGTGGGTCCGAAGGTTTGCCAATTACCGCTGATTTGATCAAGAGTAATGGGTACACCGGTTACTGACTGTACCTTATCCACCAACTGATCCTGGAAACGATGCAGTTGAGGTAAAGCCAGACGCAAACCACTGATCGCCAGCGCAACAATCACGACAATTGTTGCGCACGTGGTTAACACTATTCCGGGCAGTCGCCTCACACACCTCTCCTTGTCTTCCATTCTGCGCGGTTCTTCACCTGCTCAGACTGCAATGGAAATCAAACATTAAAACCTTAATGCCCTGTATATCCTAAATAATTCAAGTTGCAGGAAGGCGGTAACGAAGGAATCCTCACCAACATGGCCAGACCATGTGACTGGGGCGACTGAGCGCAGCCAACGCATCTGCAACTTGAAGTATGACGGGGATATTACATCATCACCACGTCGAACTGCTCCTGGTTATACAATGGCTCAATCTGAACTTTGACCTGCTTACCGACGAAAATTTCCACTTCGGCCAGCGCGTGCGACTCTTCACTTTTGAGTGCTTCACCCACTGCGGCAGAGGCATAGACCAAAAAGCGGTCAGCATCGTAGGCGTGATGAACCCGCACAATTTCGCGCAGGATTTCATAGCAGACGGTTTCAACCGTTTTCACGGTCCCACGCCCGTGGCAGGTAGGGCAATCGCTGCACAACACGTGCTCAACGCTTTCGCGAGTGCGTTTACGTGTCATTTCAACCAAGCCCAATGCAGAGAAACCGTGGATGCCAGTCTTCACACGGTCTTTCGACAGCGCTTGTTCGAGCGAATGCAGTACGCGACGGCGATGATCTTCATTCGACATATCAATGAAATCGATGATGATGATGCCACCCAGATTACGCAACCGCAGTTGGCGCGCGATGGCCTGAGTCGCTTCGGTATTGGTATTGAAGATAGTCTCTTCAAGATTACGATGACCAACAAATGCACCGGTATTGATATCCACGGTGGTCATCGCTTCGGTTTGATCGATAATCAGATAACCGCCTGATTTGAGTTCGACTTTACGCTCCAGCGCACGCTGGATTTCGTTCTCAACGTCAAACAGATCAAAAATGGGCTGTTTACCGCTGTAATGTTCAAGTTTGGCGGTCATTTCCGGTATGTATTCACTGGTGAACTCCACCAGCAATTCATAAGTCAGACGCGAGTCAACGCGGATACGATCCAGCGCTTCACCAGCAAAATCACGCAGTACGCGGTGCGCCAGCGCCAGTTCACCATACAGTTTGCACTTGGTCTTATTTCGGCGTTTGCGCTCCATCACCTTGGTCCACAAACGCTTGAGGAAGGCAGCGTCCTGCTTCAGCTCTTCTTCGCCCACGCCTTCTGCGGCGGTACGGATAATGTAGCCACCGTGCTCATCACAATATTCCGAAACCACTTTTTTCAGGCGATCGCGCTCGGCTTCGCTTTCGATACGCTGGGAAACGCCCACATGCGAAGCCCCCGGCATGAAAACCAAATAACGCGAAGGCAACGTGATGTCCGTAGTCAGGCGCGCGCCTTTGGTGCCGAGAGGATCTTTTACCACCTGCACCATCAGATCCTGGCCCTGATGCACCAGTTCCACGATGTCGCGTACGTTGAAGTTTTTCTGTTCGTCTCGGGCCACACATTCGGTGTGGGGCATGATGTCGGATGCGTGTAAAAAAGCCGCTTTTTCTAAGCCAATATCAACAAAGGCCGCCTGCATGCCCGGAAGAACCCGGCTAACACGCCCTTTGTAAATATTGCCTGCAATACCGCGCTTGGCTTCACGCTCGATGTGGATCTCTTGCAAAATGCCACCGTCAATGTAAGCCACGCGCGTTTCCGACGGGGTAACATTGACCAGTAATTCAGCTGTCATGCTTTCTCCTAAGCTCGCGTAATGCAACAAAGTCACCGAACAGCTCCTGAGTTTCCACCAGAGGAAGTCCCATCACTGCGTAGTAACTGCCGCGAATTTCCCGGACGAAACAGCCGCCCTTTCCCTGAATACCGTATGCGCCCGCTTTATCCATGGGCTCTCCGCTCAGAATATAGTGCTGAATATCCTCCGCGGATAGTGAGCGGAAGGTGACATCAGTCACAACCAGCGTACTGCGATGCATATTTCGATCCGCCAGCGCCACAGCGGTCATGACCTGATGTTGACGCCCGGAGAGCGCGGCCAGCATTTGAGCCGCATGGGTTTCATCACGCGGTTTTTCAAGTACCTTACCGTCGAGGACCACAATCGTATCGGCGCCCAGCACGGGCAGATCCAGCGGGGCAACATCCACCCCGGCCAGCGCTTTATCACAGGCCAGCCGCACCACGTAGTCGGCGGGCGCTTCGCCCGGCTGCTGTTCTTCAGCAACATCGGTGATCAGACGTTCAAAAGTATATTCAAGAACAGCAAGTAACTCACGACGACGGGGCGAACCGGAAGCCAGATAAAGTGCGGTCATCATTTCCTCATTGAACGGCAAACTGACGGCGAATTTTACGCATCAGCAAGAAGAGCCATGGCCACAAAATTCCGTCCACCACGCTACTCCAGAAAACTTCAGGGCGGAACGAAACGTTAACCACCAAAAATTCGGCCCAGAAAACAATCACATCAACGGCCAGCGAAAGCAGCATGACAATCAATGCCTGCTGCCACAGCGCCATGTTGCGGAACAGCTGGAACTTAAAGGCCACCAGGTAAGCCGTCATCGCCAACGCCAGAGCGCGTACACCCAGTGTCGAACCGAGAATAAGATCCATGATAAATCCAACCACGAAACCGGCGCCAACGTTTACCCGGTGCGGCAGCGCCATCACCCAGTAAATCAAGATCAGCATCAGCCACGAGGGGCGGAACATGTAGATCTCCTTGGGCCATGGCATCACCTGCAATAACATGGCTATCAGAAAGGATAGCCAAATTATCCAGCGACCGTGGCTCCGGTAACGATTCATTGCGTGCCTCCGGCCGCAGGCCGTGGCGAAACGGGCGAGGTCACGGTACCGGTTGCCGGTTGTGGAACAGGTGCCGGTGGGCCCATATCGCCAGGAGGCGGCAGAACTTGCGGCATCATTTGCATCAGACGCTCATTGGCCACGCGGTGAACTTCATCAGGCGGTAGCGGTTTATCCCCGTTGCGATCAGAGCCCCATAGCAGCAACAGATAACGCAGGCGTTGCAAACCGGCTGTCGGACGCGCCTGGATCACAGTATAAGCACGCTGATTATCGACTTTAACCGAGGAGACCACGGCAACCGGGTACCCCTCAGGGAAGCGCCCGCCAAGACCGGAAGTTACCAACACGTCACCGACACGAATATCCGTGTTGCTTGGCAAGTGCTCCAGTTGGAGGTCATCCGTACAACCGCTACCGGCGGCAATCACGCGGATATCATTGCGTAATACCTGAATCGGTAAGGCATGAGAGGCATCACAAATTAGCAATACGCGGCTGGTCAGGGCGCCAACAGCCACCACCTGACCCACGACACCTTTGTCACTGATCACCGGCTGACCGACATAAACTCCGTTTTTGCTGCCCTGGTCGATCACCACCTGGTCACTGTAGGGGTCATTACTGGTCGACAATACTTGCGCGACCATTTTGTGTTCATCCTGACGTAGCGGTGAACCCAACAGTTCACGCAAACGGGCGTTTTCCTGTTTGAATTGACCCAGCAACATCAGATCGCTGTTTTTGAGCAGCAATTCCTGACGCAGTGCGCGGTTTTCGAGTTCAAGAGACTGGCGGGAAGCGAATGTCGTGGAGACCTGATCCAGGAATTCACGTGGTGCATTCGACAAAAAATAGAAAGGGCTGACGGCAGTGTCCATATAAGTGCGGATCTTAACGAACGCACCTATTTTACTGTCGGCAAAAATCAGGACGATGGCCGTGAGAATAGCCAAAAAAAGTCGCAGCTGCAGGGAAGGTCCCCTGCTAAAAATCGGCTTCATAAAATATGCGAGTTCCTCGGCAACAAAAGGTATCAGCCAATCGAAGTGAAAGACAACCCTGACAGGAAAAGCAGCAAGCGAATGGGATCGTGCACAGCCTGTCTGAATAATAACTCATTCAAACAGTTCAACGCCCGACCCCAATTTGACACTGCATACTTTAACGCAGCAGTTTTCACCAGACAGACAGCCACCTTTGCGGGCAAGACTATTTTTCGCTAAGAGAGTCTTCGCTACATAGAGCCATTGCTAAAGCGCGCGTCGTGCAAACACGTACGCGCTTCGCTCAGACTACTCTTCGCTGAATAAGTCGCCGCCGTGCATGTCGATCATTTCCAACGCTTTACCACCGCCGCGGGCAACGCAGGTCAGTGGATCTTCTGCGACAATCACCGGAATGCCGGTCTCTTCCATCAGCAGACGATCGAGGTTACGCAGCAATGCGCCACCGCCGGTCAGAACCATGCCGCGCTCGGAGATGTCAGAAGCGAGTTCCGGCGGACACTGTTCCAGAGCAACCATCACCGCGCTAACGATGCCGGTCAGAGGCTCTTGCAGTGCTTCCAGAATTTCGTTGGAATTCAGGGTAAAGCCACGCGGAACGCCTTCAGCCAGGTTGCGGCCACGCACTTCAATCTCGTGGACTTCATCACCAGGATAAGCAGAACCAATACCGTGTTTGATACGTTCAGCCGTTGCTTCACCAATCAGTGAACCATAATTACGGCGCACATAATTAATAATGGCTTCGTCGAAGCGGTCACCACCGATACGTACTGAAGAAGAGTAGACCACGCCGTTCAATGAGATGACGGCCACTTCCGTGGTACCACCACCGATATCAACAACCATGGAGCCTGTCGCTTCAGAAACAGGTAAGCCTGCACCGATGGCGGCAGCCATTGGCTCTTCAATCAGGAACACCTCACGTGCTCCGGCACCCTGAGCAGATTCACGGATGGCACGACGCTCAACCTGCGTGGCACCGACCGGCACACACACCAACACGCGCGGACTTGGACGCATGAAGCTGTTGCTGTGAACCTGTTTGATAAAGTGCTGCAGCATTTTTTCGGTCACGAAGAAGTCGGCGATCACGCCATCTTTCATCGGGCGAATAGCCGCGATATTACCGGGAGTACGACCCAACATCTGTTTTGCATCATGGCCGACAGCCGCAACGCTTTTAGGTGAGCCAGCACGATCCTGACGAATAGCCACAACTGAGGGCTCATTCAGCACGATGCCTTGTCCTTTTACATAGATGAGGGTATTGGCGGTACCCAGGTCGATGGACAAGTCGTTGGAAAACATGCCA
>Ga0105858_1000171_pt1 | contig 35101 bp, 33 predicted proteins | sample OrgsoiDNA_201062_FD_89683 | JGI IMG/M metagenome (GOLD analysis project Ga0105858, IMG submission 89683) | Permafrost soil microbial communities from the Arctic, to analyse light accelerated degradation of dissolved organic matter (DOM) -... | ecosystem: Environmental > Terrestrial > Soil >...
GAAGAGAATCATGTGGTGCGAAGGGAGGGACTCGAACCCTCACATCCAAAGGACACTAACACCTGAAGCTAGCGCGTCTACCAATTCCGCCACCATCGCACAGATGATTTCTTCTTTATCGTTTACTGCTGTGACCTGATTTATATCACCGGTATGGTGCGAAGGGAGGGACTCGAACCCTCACATCCAAAGGACACTAACACCTGAAGCTAGCGCGTCTACCAATTCCGCCACCATCGCATCGTGCCGTGCAATATAAATTTGGTTTTTTACTTAGAACATCTTATCGAGTTGTATTGGTGCGAAGGGAGGGACTCGAACCCTCACATCCAAAGGACACTAACACCTGAAGCTAGCGCGTCTACCAATTCCGCCACCATCGCATTCTCAGCAGAAATTGACTCTGCGAGCAATACAACTAAGGGCCGAATTCTAGAGATTTCCGCCCCTGCGTCAATACTTATTTCCACCATTGCCGACGTTTGGTGTAAAAAGCAGCACATTCAATCAGATTCCCCGTTTTCCACTCCTCAACGGCGTGGTTTCATGTCGAGCGCGGCGAACAGCTCGATCAGCCAATCCAGCAATACTCGTACCCGTGGTGCCAGAAAACGGCCTGGCGGATACATAATATACAGCGGCATCGGCGGTGCGGGCTGCTGAGAAAGCACCTCAACCAGCGTCCCTTTTTGCAGGGCATCGCCGAGTACCAGACGTGATGCCTGAATCAGCCCATAGCCGGCTTTACCCGCCGCCAGATAAGCGTCGGCACCGCTGACCGTGAGACGTTGCGGCAAGACCACCGTCGCGGTTTTTTTGCCGTCGATAAAGTCGAGTTGTGAGGTGGACTGTTGCTGTCGGAAAAAATAGCCCACCGCGTAATGCGACGACAAGTCAGCCAGCGTTTGCGGTGTTCCCTGTCGCGCCAGATAGTCTGGAGATCCGCAGGTAATTTGTGGCAAGTCGGCAATGTGACGTGATTGCAGCGCATCACCTTGCGCTGTCCAGGCGCGCAGCACGCAGTCGACGCCCTGATCAAGCATGTCGATGGCGTTATCATTGGCGCTCAGTTTCAGGCTGATTAACGGATAACGGGCGCTGAAGGCAGGCAGTGCCGGAATAACAATTTCCCGCGCCAGCGAATGGGGCATATCAATGCGAACGCTGCCCTCCGGCTGGTTTTTTTGATCGACAAACAGCGTGTTGGCTTCCTCCAGAGAGGCCAGCAGTTGCAGACAGCGCTGGTAATAGATTTCGCCTTCGCCGGTGATTTTTACCTGCCGCGTAGTGCGTAAAAACAGGCGAACCCCCAGCTTTTGCTCAAGGTTTTTTAAGGTGGTACTGACCGTGGCACGAGGAATATTCAGATCTTCGGCCGCCCGACTAAAATTACCGAGCTCGACAATGCGAATAAAAATACGCATGGCCTGTATTTGATCCATTCTCTGCTCCTCGCCAGGATTGTTTGCTCATTCTGAACAGTGTTGCACGTTTTGGCTGATTTATCTTTTCTGCGCTAACAACCACACTTCATTGGGTCATGACTTTCTTTTCACTCTCTGTTTTTCGCAAAAGGACACTCCAATGAAACAACGTCAGCTTGGTAAAAATGGCCCTACTGTCTCTGCCATCGGTTTGGGTTGCATGGGGATGAGCGAGTTCTACCCTTCCGCGCAGGGCGAAAACGTCGAGAAAGAGTCGCTGGCGACACTCGACCGGGCGCTGGAACTGGGTATCACCATGATCGATACCGCCGATGTTTACGGACCGCATACCAACGAAACATTATTAGGCAAGGCGCTAAAAGGGCGGCGCGATAAGGTTTTTCTGGCCACCAAGTTCGGTATTGTCCGCGACCCTGCTAATCCGCAGGCGCGTGGCACTAATGGGCACCCGGATTATATTCGTCAATCGGTAGAGGGGAGCTTACAGCGCCTGCAAACTGAGGTGATCGATCTTTACTACCAGCATCGACCTGATCCGAGCATTCCCGTTGAAGAAACGGTCGGAGCTATGGCTGACTTGGTGCGTGAGGGTAAAATTCGCTACATCGGCTTGAGTGAAACCTCGGTCAGCAATCTGGAGAAGGCCCATCGCGTGCACCCTATCAGCGCGTTGCAAAGCGAATATTCATTGTGGACGCGGGATGTTGAAACCGACATTTTGCCTGCCTGTGAACGGCTCGGTATTGCGTTTGTGGCCTACAGTCCGCTGGGGCGCGGTTTTCTAACGGGAGCGATCCGCTCGCCAGAGGAATTCGCTGACGATGATTTCCGCCGTCATAATCCGCGTTTTCAAGGGGAAAACTTCGTCAAAAATCTGCAACTGGCTGACAAAATAGGTGAGCTGGCAAAACAGAAGGGGATTGAAGCCTCGCAGCTGGCCCTGGCGTGGGTACTGTCACGCAGCCCGAACATTGTGCCGATCCCTGGCACCAAGCGTCGTCGTTATCTTGAGGAAAACATCGCCGCGCTTGATGTCTCCCTGAGTGAAGCCGAAATCGCGGCGATTGAGGCGGTGTTTCCTTTCCATGCCGCAGCGGGTGAGCGCTACGGCGAGGAAATGATGCGCATTCTTCGAGCGAATGCTGACGCCTGATTAACGCTTTTTCTTTTTCGGGTCGCGTGGCGGGCGGCCCAATGTTGCCTGATATACCTTGAAGCGAGCGTTTTGCGCCAGCACTTCGTGGCTGCCGAAGGTGGCATCGAGCAGCGCAGCGTAAGGCAGGAAGGCGTTGGCAACAATGCGTAAATGCCCGCCGGTATTGAGGTGTTTTGTCGCGCCGCGGATCAACTGCTCGGCCGCATGAAGGCTGGTCTGTAGGCCTTCGTGGAACGGCGGGTTGGAAATGATCATGTCAAAGCGGCCCGTAATGTCGGAATAGACGTTACTGGCGATCACTTCACCCGGCAAATCATTGGCGGCAAGCGTCGCGCGGCTGGCTTCAATCGCCGCGGCGCTAACGTCGCTTAAGGTGATTTTCATTTTCGGCGAGTAAGTGGCCAACACGGCTGACAGCACGCCGGTACCGCAGGCGATATCCAGCACTTTGCCTTTCACTGGCTCTTCGAAACTGTTGATCAGCAGCAGGCTGCCGCTGTCTAAGCCTTCGCGGCTGAAGACGCCCGGCAGGGTTTTGATGGTGACTTCTTCCACCATGTACTCATCCCACCACTCCTCTGCATCAAACTCAGGCTGTTTATCCAGACGGCCATGATACAAACCGCAGCGACGGGCGCTGTCAATTTTGCTCACTTCGCACAGGCCTTCAAGCGTAGTCTCAACGCTGCGAACGCCGCTGCGGTTTTCACCGACCACAAACACATCGATGCCGACCGGCAGTTGTGACAGCAGGTTAAACAGTTGGAATTTGGCTTCTTGTTTGCTTTTCGGCCAGTAGTAAATCAGCAGATCGGCAGGCGAGATAAACTCGGCATCCGCCAGCAGGCTGTACTGCACGTTGTCTTGCAACGCGCCGCTGAGCATCTGCCAGTGGTGATATTGGTTAGTGTGAACACGCACGTCTTCGGCGTCGGTTTCATCGGCAAAGTTGGCGGGTAAATCATCTTGTAAGTCACCGGCAAACAGCACGCGGCGCCCTGTAAATTCGTCACTGTGGCGCAGTATTACTTCACTTGCCGGGGTTAATGCAGACATCAGGTTGTGGCTCCTCAGGAATATAGCCCGGCATTATAGAGGTTTATTGGCGCACGTTCGATGTGTTTGCTAGCATAGCGCGGCATTTAGGGGTTTAACGGGCAGGAAACAGGCATGACATCAAGACGAGACTGGCTGTTACAACAGATGGGGATCACGCAGTGGACGCTGCGAAAGCCCTCGGTTTTGCAAGGCGAAGTGGCGGTGAGCCTGCCGGAACACACGCGTCTGCTGATCGTCGCTGACGTGCCGCCTGCCGAAGATGATCCGCTGGTCAATGATGTGCTGCGTAGTTTGGCCCTTGCCGCCCGACACGTTTACCGATTGACGCCGGAGCAGGTCACCATGCTGCCCGAAGGCACTCACTGCAATACATGGCGACTGGGCATCCTCGCACCCTTATCGGTGGAAGGGACGCAGTTATCCAGCCCGGCATTGACCGAGCTTTATCAAGACGCTGGGGCCAAACGTGCGCTCTGGCAGCAGATTTGTGAAAATGAACAGCATTTCTATCCTGACGCCCACTGATTTACCCCGTGCTTTCGAGATTGAAAACGCCAGCCATGCCTTCCCATGGACAGAAAAAACGCTGACCAGTAATCAGGGCGAGCGTTATCTCAATCTGAAAATCATGCAGGGCGATCACATGGCCGGTTTCGCTATTACCCAGATGGTCCTCGACGAAGCGACGCTGTTTAATATCGCTATCGACCCTGCGTTTCAGCGTCAGGGGCTGGGCCGTGCATTACTCGAAAACATTATTCAAACGCTGGAACAACGTGGCGTCGTGACGCTGTGGCTGGAAGTCCGCGCGTCCAACAGCAAGGCTATCGCCCTGTATGAAAGCCTTGGTTTTAATGAAGTCTCCGTGCGCCGCAATTATTACCCTGCCGCGCAAGGCCGTGAAGACGCCATCATGATGGCGCTGATATTGGGCTGACCCGCGCCGCACATAAAAACCATTGATTGCCGATCCCCACTAAATCAGTGAAAATAGTCGGCTATAACTTTTATTACCGCTTTGCCTGACGTCCTCTGACGTGATGAAAATGATGCAGGGCGGCCAACCGAAGAAACGTGAAAAACATGTCTCCAAGTGAATTCGCCCTCGAAGTGGCCAAACGCCGTACCTTCGCTATCATCTCGCACCCCGATGCCGGTAAAACGACCATCACTGAAAAAGTGCTGTTATTCGGAAATGCTATTCAGACCGCCGGTACGGTAAAAGGCCGTGGTTCCAATAACCATGCTAAATCCGACTGGATGGAAATGGAGAAGCAGCGTGGTATTTCCATCACTACGTCGGTGATGCAATTCCCGTATAAGCAGTGTCTGGTTAACCTGCTCGATACCCCAGGACACGAAGACTTCTCTGAAGATACCTATCGTACGCTGACCGCCGTCGACTGCTGTCTGATGGTGATTGACGCCGCAAAAGGTGTTGAAGATCGTACCCGTAAGCTGATGGAAGTTACGCGTCTGCGCGATACGCCGATCCTGACCTTCATGAACAAACTCGACCGTGACATTCGCGACCCAATGGAAGTGATGGATGAAGTTGAGCGTGAATTGAAAATTGCCTGCTCGCCCATTACCTGGCCTATCGGTTGCGGCAAGCTGTTTAAAGGCGTTTACCACCTTTATAAAGACGAAACCTATCTGTACCAGACGGGTAAAGGCAGCACGATTCAGGAAGTCCGCATCGTCAAAGGATTGAACAATCCAGACCTTGATACCGCCGTCGGCGAAGAGCTGGCCAAGCAGCTGCGTGAAGAGCTGGAATTGGTGCAGGGTGCTTCGCACGAATTCGATCACGACGCGTTCATCAGCGGCGACTTAACCCCTGTGTTCTTCGGTACCGCACTCGGTAACTTTGGTGTGGACCATATGCTGGACGGTTTGGTGGAGTGGGCGCCTGCGCCGATGCCACGTAACACTGACCTGCGTGAAGTCAAAGCCGACGATGAGAAATTCACCGGTTTCGTGTTTAAAATTCAGGCCAATATGGACCCGAAACACCGTGACCGCGTGGCATTTATGCGCGTAGTCTCTGGCCGTTATGAAAAAGGCATGAAACTGCGTCAGGTTCGTACCGGTAAAGACGTGGTGATTTCCGATGCGCTGACCTTCATGGCGGGTGATCGTTCGCACGTTGAAGAAGCTTATCCGGGTGACATTATCGGTTTGCATAACCACGGTACCATTCAGATTGGTGACACCTTTACTCAGGGTGAGAACATGAAGTTCACCGGTATTCCGAACTTCGCCCCTGAGATGTTCCGTCGTATTCGCCTGCGTGACCCGTTGAAACAGAAACAGTTGCTAAAAGGGCTGGTTCAGCTTTCCGAAGAGGGCGCGGTTCAGGTATTCCGTCCTATCGCCAACAACGATTTGATCGTTGGCGCGGTCGGTGTGCTGCAATTCGAAGTGGTGGTGGCACGCCTGAAAAGTGAATACAACGTTGAGGCGATTTATGAATCCGTCAACGTCACCACGGCACGTTGGGTGGAATGCAGCGACGTGAAGAAATTTGAAGAGTTCAAGCGTAAAAACGAAATGAACCTGGCCTTGGATGGTGGCGATAACCTGACTTACATTGCCCCTACCATGGTGAACCTGAATTTGGCCTCGGAGCGCTATCCTGAAGTGAAATTCCGCAAAACGCGTGAACATTAATTCTCAGCGAAAAGCGTAAAAGTACCCAGAGGCGACAGCGATGTCGCCTTTTTTATCAGCCAAATCGGGTGAAAAAGCTCGCCTTCCTTCGCGCAGAATGTTTCCCTTCCGTTATTAATTTGGTGATGTTCTGCGCAATTTTTGTAGAAAAACTTCGGACTTGTCTGCATTTAGCGCTGATTTGGCAATCTTTCTCCCCCTCATCGATTTCTCAGCTATATTAAATTTGTGTGCAGCGGACGGTGGCTTAAATCACTGGTTCCGAGTGATAACGCAGAGTGTTATAGGGTAAAGGTGAGAAAATAGACTCACTAATGAATGACTCTACTGCACATGCCATAAGAGATAGGCTTTTCACTCCGTAAATCGAGTTTTTAGCCTGGCGAATAAACAGATTTTCTGGTCAACATTGCACAAAACCGTCACCACCATGTGACGTAAAGAGTCCGCCATTTTGGACTCATAAACCGAAAGGAAGAAATCGATGAAAAAGTCAAACTTTGCCTATTCCATGCTGGCTGTCGTTTTAGGTACCGCACTGATGAGCGGTAATGCACTGGCTGCAACCACCACCGATAGCGCAGGTGCAAAAATCGATAGTTCCATGAAGAAAGTTGATAGCTACATGGGCGATAGCGCCATTACAGCAAAAGTAAAAAGCGCCTTGATCGACGATAAAGCGATCAAGACCAGTGATATCTCGGTCGAAACCGACAACGGCGTGGTAACGCTAAGTGGTTTTGTCGGTTCCCAGGCAGAGGGTGAACAAGCCGTTGCCGTGGCGACCAAAGTTGAAGGTGTGAAATCCGTCAGCGACAAACTGCACACCAAAGACAGCAAAGAACAATCCGCCAAAGGTTATGCTGGCGATGCTGCAACCACCACCTCGGTGAAGGCAAAACTGCTGGCTGACGATATCGTTCCATCACGGATGGTGAAAGTTGAAACTACCGATGGCGTGGTTCAATTATCCGGTTCAGTGAAAACTCAGGCGCAGGTTGATCGCGCTGAAAGCGTCGCTAAAACCGTCGATGGTGTGAAAAGCGTAAAAAATGATCTGAAAATCAAACCGTAAGATTTTCGACCAAAGGTTGCCTGTCATAGGCAGGCAACTGGCTCTTGAGCAGTAAGCATGAACACCATAAAACAGCACTCATGGACCTCTTCGTGCCGTTAAAAAGTCAGTTTTCCTAACAGTTTCCATTTTACGACTATCTTTAAAAGGTACGCATTTTCTGTTCATTCGTTAAAGCACTTTTGAAGCAGCCGAAAAGAAATGTTTAAAGCTGAACTCAGGCCCGGAGCATTGGGTACCACTTTTGAATTGGGTATACGTTAAATAGGGTAAGGAGAAGCTTATGTTTCGTTGGGGCATTATATTTCTAATCATCGCGCTTATCGCGGCAGCACTTGGTTTTGGTGGTCTGGCAGGCACAGCGGCTTGGGCTGCAAAAATCGTCTTCGTAGTCGGTATCATTCTGTTCCTGGTCAGCCTGTTTACCGGACGTAAACGACTCTGACACATTTTCAGAAAGACTATGTATTCAGAAAAACTAAGTAGCAAGTAGACACCTGCCGGGGATTGGATCGTACGCTGTTGATCGACTTCTTTTGTGAAAAGGACGTTTGGTTAACAGAAAGTAACGATTTAATCTCCGGTATTTTGTTAGATGGTTACCCAACTGAAAAAGACAAGGTATGCTCTTAAGTGAGGCCCGCTCATTGTGAGGCTGAACACTGAGGGAATAGCGTTGGGATACAGAATACCTGTCACGCTCGGCAATATTGAACCGCTGGCGTACAAACCCTACAAACCAGGCAAGATTGCACTGGTGTGTGAAGGTGGCGGGCAACGGGGTATTTTCACCGCTGGCGTACTGGATGAATTTCAGCGTGCGGGATTTAATCCGTTCGACCTGTTTATCGGCACCTCTGCCGGTGCACAAAACCTCTCCGCTTTCGTTTGCGGCCAGCCGGGCTACGCACGGCGAGTGATCACCCGTTACACCACCAGTCCACACTTTTTCAATCCACTGCGTTTTGTGCGTGGCGGACACCTTATCGATCTCGACTGGCTGGTAGAAGAAACCTCAAAAAATATGCCCTTGGCGATGGATACCGCAGAAAAGCTGCTGGTCAACGGCCGGGAGTTTTTGATGTGCGCCTGTCGCAGCGACGATTACACCGCCAGCTATTTTGCGCCGACGCGTGACAATTGGCTGCCGGTGATCAAAGCCTCCAGCGCCATTCCCGGTTTCTACCGCATGGGCGTTGATTTGGATGGCGTGAGTTATCAGGATGGCGGCATCAGCGACGCGATCCCAGTGGAAGAAGCCTACCGTCGTGGCGCGGATACCATTGTGGTGATCCGCACCGTGCCATCGGCGATGTTTTATACCCCGCAGTGGATGAAGCGCATGGAACAGTGGTTGAGCGAAAGCAGCCTGCAGCAGCTGGTGCGCATGATGCAACACCATGAAAGCAGCTACCACCGCATTCAGCAGTTCATTGAAAATCCGCCGGGCGATCTGCGGATCTTTGAGATTTTCCCACCGAAACCTCTGGCCAGTCATGCGCTCGGAAGCCGTTTACCGGCGCTGAATCAGGATTACCATCTGGGTCGCCGCTGTGCGCGTTACTTCCTGTCGGCCGCCTCACACTGGCTGATCCCGCGCGAAAATGACCATCCGTTGCCGTATATCACGCCGCGTCGGGCGCGACCACAGCGCGTGGTGGTACCGGAAAATAATCCAGAGCATGTGATCCCGATTGCCGCGGCGGCAAACACCGTGGAACACATTATTCTCGACCCAGCGGTGTTAACCGATATGGTAGCAGACGGCGGAATGGTGCGCCCCGCGGCGTTTCACGATGGAACAAACTATACGTCGAGCCCAGGCACGAAAAATACGGTGCCACCGGCGGACCTTTCTCGCGCGGACGAAAATAAATCGAGCGAAGGTGAAAATCTTTGACGGCGCATTTTGTCGACACCCACTGCCATTTCGACTTCCCGCCTTTTACCGAGAGGGAAGATGAAAGTCTGCTGGCGGCGGAAGCGGTGGGCGTCAGGCAGTTGATCGTTCCATCGGTGACCTCGGATCGGTTTCAGGGCATTGTGCGTCTTGCCAAAAAACATCCGCAGATTTATGCCGCTCTTGGTCTGCACCCTCTTTATATTGCTCAGCATAAAGACGCCGATATCGCGTTGCTGGAGCGCTTTTTGTCGAATCGTGATAACAAGCTGGTGGCGGTCGGAGAAGTGGGGCTGGATCTGTTTATGGAGCAACCACACTTTGAGCGGCAGCAGCATCTATTAAAGGCGCAGTTTGCGCTGGCGAAGCGTGAAAATTTGCCGGTGATTTTGCACTCGCGCCGCAGTCATGATCCGCTTGCCGCGATGCTTCGTCAGGCGAAATTACCGGCAACCGGCGTAGTCCATGGTTTTGCGGGCAGTCTTTCGCAAGCGCAGGCGTTTGTGAAACTCGGGTTTGCCATCGGCGTGGGTGGCACCATCAGTTATGAGCGCGCGCAGAAAACCCGCCACGTAATGGCGCAACTTCCCCTTTCTTCCTTAGTGTTGGAAACGGATGCGCCGGATATGCCATTGCAAGGTTTTCAAGGACAGCCGAACCGCCCGGAACGCGCTGTCACCGTGTTCGAGGTGCTGTGCTCGTTACGCAGTGAGCCTGCCGAACAGATTGCCGCTGCGTTGCTGGAGAATACCTGCCGCGTATTTGCGCTCCCTGTCTGAATGTCCTGCGGTCCTTTTTCTCAATTCTTCCGCTTTGTTATTTAAATAACATTTTCCTTCTCGAGTCTGGCACATTTCATGCCTTAACTGGCCTCTCTTTGCGCCATGCCTTCTCTTGTGAATGTTATTATTGTAACATTGCGTTTGTGACCACCGGTCGGTTGTCGCAGAGTGCTCGCCTCGCCTTCAGTTGTCATGAATCGGGTATACACTCTTAATTAGCGCCAAATTCTGAGCATATTTTCGTCATCTATTGGGCTGTCGCGTTCTTAGTGTGAGTTAGATCTCATTTGCAAAAGTAACGCTGCAAGCGGTTTTCATATTTTGTGAAATACTGCACAGAGCAACCTGGTGTGGCATGTTCAAATAGTCACAACGCATTGGCTGATGCCAATCAAGGTGCGGTGAGAAGGATCTCAGTTGCCCGCGGGAATCATTGATTTTCCGCCCGCTATCTTCAAGGAACCAAGTCCGCTCGCCAACCGTGCTGAGTTCGGGGGTTATTCGCTGAATTCATGACTGTATGCTCAGTTCTGGCTGATTGCTGGAATTGAAAATTGTTGGAGAGTTTTATGACCGATTTAACCACCGCAGCCCAACGCGCACTGAACCTGATGGACTTAACGACCCTGAATGACGACGACACTGACGCCAAAGTGATCGCCCTGTGCCATCAGGCAAAAAGCCCAGCCGGTAATACTGCGGCTATCTGTATTTACCCGCGTTTCATTCCTATCGCCCGTAAAACCCTGCGCGAGCAAGGTACGCCGGATATCCGTATTGCGACCGTCACCAACTTCCCGCATGGCAACGACGATATCGACATTGCCGTGGCTGAAACCCGCGCCGCCATTGCCTACGGTGCCGACGAAGTGGACGTGGTCTTCCCTTACCGTGCGCTGATCGCCGGTAATGATCAGGTCGGTTTTGAGCTGGTGAAACAGTGTAAAGCCGCCTGTGCTGCCGCCAATGTGCTGCTGAAAGTGATCATCGAAACCGGTGAGCTGAAGCAAGATTCCCTGATCCGCAAAGCCTCTGAAATTGCTATCAAGGCCGGTGCTGATTTCATCAAAACCTCTACCGGTAAAGTGCCAGTCAACGCCACGCTGCACAGCGCTGAGTTGATGATGACCGTGATCGCCGAGATGGGTGTAGGGAAAGAGGTTGGGTTCAAACCAGCCGGTGGCGTGAAAACCGCTGAAGATGCCGCGCAATATCTGGCCGTAGCTGACCGCCTGCTTGGCCGCGAATGGGCTGATGCCCGTCACTTCCGCTTTGGCGCATCAAGCCTGTTAGCCAGTTTGCTGACCACGCTGGGCCATGCTGATCAAAAGTCTACCAGCAGTTACTAACGGTTAACGCGCGCAAGGGTTTGCTATGCCAAACCCTTGCCATCGAACCTCAGTAACTTCCTCCCTACATTCCTAGTCAGACAGGAGCACTCCGTGTTTCTCGCCCAAGAAATTATTCGTAAAAAACGTGACGGACAGCCGTTAAGCGAAGAGGAAATTCGTTTCTTCGTCAATGGTATTCGTGACAGTCAGGTTTCCGAAGGTCAAATTGCCGCACTGGCGATGACCATTTATTTCAACGACATGAACATGAAAGAGCGCGTGGCGCTGACCATGGCGATGCGTGATTCTGGTACGGTGCTGAACTGGAAAAGCCTGAATCTGAATGGCCCGATTGTGGATAAGCACTCCACCGGCGGCGTTGGTGATGTGACCTCATTAATGCTCGGCCCGATGGTGGCGGCCTGTGGTGGTTACGTGCCGATGATTTCTGGTCGTGGCCTCGGCCATACCGGCGGCACGCTGGACAAACTGGAAGCGATTCCGGGCTTCGATATCTTCCCTGACGACAACCGTTTTCGCACGATTATTCAGGATGTCGGCGTGGCGATCATCGGCCAAACCAGCTCGCTGGCACCGGCGGATAAGCGCTTCTATGCGACGCGCGATATTACCGCCACCGTCGATTCTATTCCGCTGATCACTGCTTCGATCCTGGCCAAAAAACTGGCCGAAGGTCTGGATGCGTTAGTGATGGACGTGAAAGTGGGCTCGGGCGCATTTATGCCGACTTACCAATTGTCGGAAGATTTAGCACAGGCGATTGTTGACGTGGCGAATGGCGCGGGCTGTAAGACCACGGCGTTGCTGACTGACATGAATCAGGTGCTGGCATCGAGTGCCGGTAATGCGGTTGAAGTGCGTGAAGCCGTGCGTTTCCTGACCGGTGAATACCGTAATCCGCGTTTGCTGGAAGTCACCATGGCGCTGTGCGTCGAGATGCTGCTGTCCGGTGGTTTGGCAAAAGACGATGCCGATGCGCGTCACCAGTTGCAGGCGGTGCTCGACAACGGCAAAGCGGCGGAGATCTTTGGCCGCATGGTGGCCGCGCAGAAAGGCCCGACTGACTTTATCGAACGTTACGACAGCTACCTGCCGCAAGCGACATTGAGTAAGCCAGTCTATTCCGAGCATGACGGGATCGTCAGCGCCATGGACACCCGGGCATTAGGCATGGCGGTAGTGTCATTAGGCGGTGGGCGTCGTCGCGCCAGTGATGCCATCGACTACAGCGTTGGGCTGACTCATATGGCGCATCTGGGCCAGAAAGTGGATACCCAGCAGCCACTCGCCATGATCCACGCCAGCAGCGAAGAAGCATGGCAGAGCGCGGCAGACGAAGTGCGTGCGGCGATTGTCCTGAGTGACAAAGCGCCAGAAACCACGCCGGTGGTATATCGTCGAATTAACTAAGCGATCGGGGGTTGAAAAGGTTTCATGATGCCCCCAAATCAATATGATCAGTGTGTCGGCTAAACCGATGCACGCAACGAATAATCAAGCGTAGGAGTGCAAGATGAAACGTACGTTTATCATGGTATTGGACTCATTTGGCATCGGTGCCAGTGAAGATGCTGAAAAATTCGGTGATGCAGGTTCTGACACACTGGGACATATTGCTGCCGCCTGCGCCCGTGGCGAGGCTGACAAGGGACGCAAAGGCCCACTGAATCTGCCGAACCTGACCCGTCTGGGACTGGCGAAAGCCGCAGAAGCTTCCACGGGTAAAATTCCTGAAGGTATGGACGGTAACGCTGAGATAACCGGCGCTTACGCCTACGCCAGCGAACTCTCTTCCGGTAAAGATACCCCATCGGGTCACTGGGAAATCGCCGGCGTACCGGTGTTGTTTGACTGGGGTTACTTCAGCGACACCACCAATAGCTTCCCGCAAAAGCTGCTCGACAAGCTGGTCGAACGCGCCAAGCTGCCAGGTTATTTGGGCAACTGCCACTCTTCCGGTACCGTGGTATTGGACGAGCTTGGCGAAGAGCACATGAAAACCGGCAAGCCAATTTTCTACACCTCTGCGGACTCCGTATTCCAGATTGCCTGCCATGAAGAGACTTTCGGACTGGATCGCCTGTATGAGCTGTGCGAAATCGCCCGTGAAGAATTGACCGAAGGCGGCTACAACATTGGTCGTGTTATCGCGCGTCCCTTCGTCGGCGACAAAGCGGGTCACTTCGAACGTACCGGTAACCGTCATGACCTGGCCGTTGAGCCGCCAGCGCCGACTGTGCTGAAAAAACTGGTCGATGAGAAAGACGGTCAGGTAGTGTCAGTAGGTAAAATCGCTGACATTTATGCCCACGTAGGCATCACCAAAAAAGTGAAAGCCACCGGTCTGGACGCGCTGTTTGATGCCACCATCCAAGAAATGAAAGTGGCGGGCGACAAAACCATCGTCTTCACCAACTTCGTAGACTTCGACTCCTCTTACGGTCACCGCCGTGACGTGCCGGGTTATGCCGCCGCGCTGGAGCTGTTCGACCGCCGTATGCCTGAACTGCTGGAACTGGTCAAAGAAGACGACATCATCATCTTCACCGCCGACCACGGTTGCGATCCAACATGGCGCGGTACTGAGCACACCCGTGAGCACATTCCGGTGTTAATCTACGGCCCGAAAGTCAAACCGGGTTCATTGGGTTATCGCGAGACCTTCGCGGATATTGGTCAGACCGTCGCAAAATATTTTGATCTGACGCCAATGGACTATGGTAAATCCATGCTCTAAAACCCTTTGTCTTTCAAGCTGTCGCGTTGCCCCAGTCACTTAGTGGTCTAAGCGCCTGGGGATTGAGGTGCTTGCCGCCGAGCGACAGCTCGACATCCATCGGGTTCAATTTCAGTGATTTTTACATACCAAATTTAAGGAAATATAAGAATGGCAACTCCACACATTAATGCCGCAATGGGTGACTTCGCTGACGTAGTGCTGATGCCGGGCGATCCGCTGCGTGCTAAGCACATTGCAGAAACATTCCTGCAAGACGTGAAGCAAGTGAACGACGTGCGTGGCATGTTGGGTTTCACCGGCACCTATAAAGGCCGCAGAATTTCTGTGATGGGCCACGGCATGGGCATTCCTTCTTGCTCAATCTATGCCAAAGAACTGATCACCGAATTCGGCGTGAAGAAAATTATTCGTGTGGGTTCTTGCGGCGCAGTCCGTGCTGACATCAAACTGCGCGACATCGTGATCGGCATGGGCGCCTGTACGGATTCCAAAGTGAACCGTATGCGTTTCAAAGACCACGACTACGCGGCTATCGCAGATTTCGATATGGTGCGTAACGCCTCTGATGCCGCGAAAGCGAAAGGCATTCATGCGCGCGTCGGTAACATCTTCTCCGCCGATCTGTTCTATTCACCGGATCCGCAAATGTTCGACGTGATGGAAAAATACGGCATCCTGGGTGTTGAAATGGAAGCGGCTGGGATCTACGGCGTGGCGGCAGAGTTTGGTGCAAAAGCGCTGACCATCTGTACCGTTTCTGACCATATCCGTACCCACGAGCAGACGACGGCTGAAGAGCGCCAGACCACTTTCAACGATATGGTTGAAATCGCGCTGGAATCCGTTCTGTTGGGCGATAAAGAGTAAGTTTCTTCGCCAGAAACGGATACTAAAACGGGGACTTTGATAGTCCCCGTTTTTTTGCTTAAAACTTCTTCTCTCGGCTGCGTTTCAAACTTCGGTAGGCGGCCTGCGCCGCTTCTTTGGTTTGTTCTTCGGTCGCCGGTTTGGCGGGGGCGACGTCGGCATCGGGCTCGGTCATATTGAGCGTCGGCGGCGGACCGAATTCGTCAGTTTCTTCTTCCGCTTCATCATCTTCATCTTCTTTTAGCGGCGTACTGGCGGTCAGCAAGAACGGTGACTGCTGCCAGCGACTGCGGCGGCCGCGCAACAATGTACGGGCGAGAATAATACCGATCCCCAACGCCGCCAGCATCATCAGACGCAGCAAATTGGTGGTGTTATCCACCTGCTTGGATTCGGTTGCCAGCACGTGAGTATCGAGCGTAAGTCGCAGAAAACCACTCGGCCCGTCTTTATCTTCTATCGGTTGAACAATTTGATGATTGAAGTAGCTGCCCGCCCGCTTGCCGTCTAACGAGAGCCGGTCACGCACCGGCACTTTTTCACCCGCATGGGCGACCAGCGAGCCGTCGCTTTGATAGACGCTGGCATCAAGAATGCGACTGTTGTCGGTAAGTTGATTCAAAATAGTAGAAATCTGGGCGATATCCGCGCCATCATTGTCGCTGTCCATTAATGGCGCGAGGGTAAAAGCCACCTGTTTCGCCAGCGTCTGGGCAAGCTGCTCCACCTGTTGGGAGCGCGCGAGCTGATGTCCCAAACTGAAGTAGGAAGCACCTTGCATAAGAATCACCAGTAAAGCCAGACAAATCATGACGATAGCGGTGCGATGCAAGCGAAATTTTAGTTTGGCCTTTGCCATTCCGTTTCCTTAAGATTTTCGACGACTTTAATGTTGCCAGAAGCGCTCGCGATAGGGTAGCTTGTTGCCTCTTTTAACCCCTTCATGCTTCAAGTTGCAGGTGTGTTGGCTGCACTCATTTATCCGAATCACCTTACTTGTAGGAGTCATCATGCCAAGCAGTCTGACCTATTGTGATCTTCCCGCGGAGATCCACCAATGGCCGGGACTTCCCCTTTCTCTCAGCGGTGACGAAGTGATGCCACTGGACTACCGTGCCGGACATACGGGGTGGTTGCTGTATGGCAGGAAACTCGACAAGACAAGCATTACGCACTTCCAGCGTCAGTTAGGCCGCGCCTTGGTGATTGTCAGTGCCTGGACCGTGGACGACTATCAGGTGATCCGTCTAGCAGGCGCGCTGACGGCCGACATCGAAACGCTGGCTGAATCCTTCGAGCTGGACGTGGCGCAACTGGGCAAAGTTCCGCATATGCGCACCCCAGGCCTGCTGGTGATGGACATGGATTCTACCGCGATTGAAATAGAATGCATCGACGAAATTGCCAAACTGGCGGGCGTCGGTGAGCAAGTGTCGGAAGTGACTGAGCGCGCCATGCGTGGCGAGTTAGATTTCGCGGCCAGTCTGCGCCAACGTGTAGCAACCTTAAAAGATGCCGATGTGGGTATTCTGCAACAGGTTCGCGAAACGCTGCCTTTAATGCCCGGTTTGACCCGCATGGTGCAGCGTTTACAGGAACTGGGCTGGCATGTGGCTATCGCCTCCGGCGGATTCACCTATTACGCGGAATACTTGCGTGACAAACTGAACCTGATCGACGTGGCGGCTAATGAGCTGGAGATCCTCGACGGTAAACTGACCGGACGCGTGATTGGGCCGATTGTCGATGCGCAATTCAAAGCCGACACCTTGCTCAAGCTGGCCGAAAAGCTGGAGATCCCCAAAGAGCAGACGGTCGCCATTGGCGACGGTGCCAACGATTTGAAAATGATGGCGGTGGCCGGAATGGGCATTGCCTATCATGCGAAACCGAAAGTCTACGAACAGGCCGAAGTGTGCATTCGTCATGCCGATTTGCTCGGCGTGCTGTGTATTCTCAGCGGCAGCCTGGCGTAGAACGTTCAATAAAACCAAGAGGTAAGTTGTGGCAAAAGCAGCGAAACGTGCATTTGTGTGTAATGAATGTGGCGCAGATTATCCGCGCTGGCAGGGCCAATGCAGTGCCTGTCAGGCGTGGAACTCCATTACCGAAATCCGTTTATCTGCCTCACCGACCGTGGCGCGCAACGAGCGTCTGAGCGGTTATGCTGGCGACGCCGGTGTCAGCCGGGTGCAGAAACTCTCTGATATCAGCCTCGACGAACTGCCGCGCTTTAGTACCGGTTTTAAAGAGTTCGACCGCGTGCTCGGTGGCGGCGTGGTGCCGGGGAGCGCCATTTTGATTGGCGGTAATCCAGGCGCGGGCAAAAGTACGCTGTTGTTGCAGATTCTGTGCAACCTCGGCGAAAGCATGAAAACCCTGTATGTCACCGGCGAAGAGTCATTGCAGCAGGTAGCGATGCGCGCGCACCGTCTCGGGCTGCCGACCGCCAATATGAATATGCTGTCTGAAACTAGCATTGAACAGATCTGCCTGATCGCCGATCAGGAAAAGCCCAAGCTGATGGTGATCGACTCCATTCAGGTGATGCACATGGCCGATATCCAGTCATCGCCGGGAACGGTAGCGCAGGTACGTGAAACTGCCGCCTATTTGACGCGCTTTGCCAAAACGCGCGGCGTGGCGATTGTGATGGTCGGCCACGTGACCAAAGACGGCTCGCTGGCCGGACCCAAAGTGCTGGAACACTGTATCGACTGCTCGGTATTACTCGACGGCGATGCGGACTCCCGTTTTCGCACGCTGCGCAGCCATAAAAACCGCTTTGGTGCGGTCAATGAGCTGGGCGTGTTTGCCATGACCGAACAAGGCCTGCGGGAAGTCAGCAACCCTTCGGCCATCTTCCTCAGCCGTGGTGATGAAATTACCTCGGGCAGCTCGGTGATGGTGTTATGGGAAGGGACGCGACCGCTACTGGTTGAGATTCAGGCGCTGGTGGATCACTCGATGATGGGCAATCCGCGTCGCGTTGCCGTTGGGCTTGAGCAGAACCGTTTGGCGATTTTATTGGCGGTGCTGCATCGTCACGGCGGCTTGCAGATGGCGGATCAAGACGTGTTCGTCAACGTGGTCGGCGGCGTGAAAGTCACCGAAACCAGCGCCGACTTAGCGCTGTTGATGTCGCTGGTTTCCAGCCTGCGTGACCGCCCCTTACCCCAAGATCTGGTGGTGTTTGGTGAAGTCGGTCTGGCGGGGGAAATCCGCCCGGTGCCGAGTGGTCAGGAGCGTATTACCGAAGCGGCTAAGCACGGCTTCAAACGCGCCATCGTGCCACATGCCAATGTGCCTAAGAAAGTGCCGGCGGGTATGCAGGTCTTTGGCGTGAAAAAGCTGGCCGATGCGCTGGCGATCCTTGACGATCTGTAACACCTTCCAGTGTTCCTCTTACCCTGAGTTGTGCTATTTTTGTTTAGTAAAATAAACGCAGGGTAGAGGACAAGGTATGTCACAGTTTGATTATCTGAAGACGGCGATTAAACAACAGGGACGCACATTACAGCAGGTCGCTGACGCCAGTGGCATGACCAAGGGCTATCTGAGCCAACTGCTGAATGCCAAAATTAAAAGCCCGAGTGCGCAGAAACTGGAAGCCTTACACCGTTTTCTCGATCTCGAATTTCCGCGTCGTGAGAAAAAAATCGGCGTGGTGTTTGGTAAATATTATCCACTGCACACCGGCCACATCTATTTAATCCAGCGCGCATGCAGCCAAGTGGATGAGTTACACATCATCATGGGCTATGACGAACCGCGCGATCGCAGCCTGTTTGAAAACAGTTCCATGTCACAACAGCCGACGGTCAGCGATCGCTTGCGCTGGTTGCTGCAAACTTTTAAATACCAGAAAAACATCCATATCCACTCGTTTAATGAAGAGGGAATGGAGCCGTATCCCCATGGCTGGGATGTGTGGAGTCGTGGTATTACCGAGTTTATGAATCAGAAAGGCATCGCGCCGAATACCATCTATTCCAGTGAAGAAAACGATGCGCCGCGCTATCGCGAACATCTGGGTATCGACACGGTATTGATCGACCCAAAACGCTCGTTTATGAATATCAGCGGCTCGCAAATTCGTCGCGATCCGTTCCGCTATTGGGATTATATTCCAACCGAAGTGAAGCCGTTCTTCGTGCGTACCGTGGCGGTGTTGGGCGGCGAGTCGAGTGGAAAGTCGACGCTGGTCAATAAGTTAGCCAACATCTTTAATACCACCAGTGCGTGGGAATATGGTCGCGATTATGTCTTCTCCCATTTGGGGGGCGATGAAATGGCGCTGCAATATTCGGACTATGACAAAATTGCCCTTGGGCAGGCGCAATACATTGATTTTGCCGTGAAATACGCCAATAAAGTGGCATTCATTGATACTGACTTTCTGACTACGCAGGCGTTTTGTAAGAAGTACGAAGGGCGTGAACATCCGTTTGTGCAGGCATTGATGGATGAGTACCGTTTTGATCTGGTGATCCTACTGGAAAACAACACACCTTGGGTGGCAGATGGCCTACGCAGCCTCGGCAGTACGCACGATCGTTCGTCATTCCAGAACTTATTAATCGACATGCTAAAGCAAAATAATGTTGATTATGTCCACGTTGAGTCGTCTGACTATGATGAGCGCTTTTTGGAATGTGTCGAGCTGGTGCAAATCATGCTAGCGGCGGATACCAGCCGCCTGAGTGACGCTGACAACCTCTGATTTTGTTAAACGGAAAAGCCCTCAATGTGTCTTCATCGAGGGCTTTTTTACACCTGAATCGCGCTTAGAACGCCACGACAACCTTGCCTTGCATATGACCGTCCAGCACTTTGGCGTGCGCGGCTTCAATGCTTTCCACATTCAATCCATGCAACGTTTCGCTTAGCGTGGTGGTCACTTTCCCGGCATCGACTAATTCTGCTACCTGCTTAAGGATCTCGCCCTGCTGTGCGATATCCGGCGTGTTAAACATGCTGCGGGTGAACATCAATTCCCAATGCAGCGCGGCGCTTTTCACTTTCAGGCTGCTTTGATCCAGCGGATGTTCATTTTCCACGATGGTACAGATGTGGCCCATCGGTGCTATCAGGTCGCTGATGGCGGCCCAATGACCGTCGGTATCATTCAGGCACAGGATAAAATCCACCTGCTTGATATCATGCTTGGCCAGTTCACCTTTCAAATCCTTATAGTTCACCGTCAGGTCAGCGCCGCGATCCAAACACCATTGGGCTGATTCCGGGCGAGAGGCCGTGGCGATCACTTTTACTTTGCTGCGCAGAGCGGCAAAGGGGATCGCCAGAGATCCGACACCACCGGCTCCGCCGATGATCAACAGCGTTTTCTCTTCGTCGGCATCTTGAATATGCAGATGCTCAAACAAGGCTTCCCATGCGGTCAGCGCGGTTAACGGCATGGCCGCCGCTTCTGCCCAGTTAAGCGTTGTGGGTTTGCGTGCGGTGATGCGTGAGTCGATCACCTGCTGGCTGGCATTGCTGCCGGAGCGGGTGAGATCACCGGCGTACCAGACTTCGTCGCCCACCTTGAAGTGGTTGACCGCGCTGCCGACGGCTTTCACTACGCCGCTGGCATCCCAGCCCAGCACGCGTGGCGCATCCAGACCATTTTTCTGTGCGCCTTTATGAACCTTGGTATCAACAGGGTTCACGGATACCGCTTTCACTTCCACTAACAGGTCAAATTCACCGACCTCAGGCTGTGGCAATTCGATGGCAATAAAGTGGGCAGGGCTTTTAGGGTTAATGGCGATCGCGTTGATAGACATGTTGGTTTCTCCGTTTGGGGTTACACAGAGTCTAGCTCTCTCAAGACAAGCTGATAAGATGGACAATGAATAACAAGCTGTTCGTATGAGGTGAACAATCATGTTTAAGCAATTACAGGATATGGCGCTGTTTGCACTGGTAGCCGAGTGCGGAAGCTTTACCGGCGCGGCGCAGCGTGCGGGATTGCCTAAGTCGAGCGTTAGCCAGCGCATCAGTCAGTTGGAAAAATCGGTGGGACTACGGCTGCTAAATCGCACCACCCGCCAGCTTAACCTGACGTTTGCCGGTGAGCGTTATCTGATCCACTGTCAGGAAATGATGCAGGCGAGCGAGCGGGCGGAGTTGGCCGTGCGTCGCCTGCGCGATAATCCGAGCGGACGTTTGCGCATCACCTGTCCGGCTGGGTTGGGCGCTACATTGCTGGCGCATATGAATGTTGAGTTTCAGCGGCGCTACCCTGACGTGTCGTTGGATGTATCAGTATCGGACGCGCTGGTGGATCTGGTACAAGAGGGGTTTGACCTCGCATTGCGTACCGGCAAGCCGCAGGATTCTTCATTGATTGGCCGAGAGTTAGGGCACAGCCCGCGCTATTTACTGGCGTCACCGGCGTATCTGGCTGACCACGCGCCGATAACGCAACCGCAACAGTTGGCCTCACACCATTGCATCATGCACCGCGCATGGTCGGAATGGGTGCTGCATCGTGGTGATACCTATCATCGCTGGCTGCTGCCGCCTGCGCATTCGACCGACAATCTGCTCTATGCGCGGGAATGCGCGCTGGCAGGAGCGGGGATAACCCTGCTACCGGCGTTTTTATGCCATGCCGAAGTGGCGAAAGGATCGCTGGTGCGGGTGTTACCTGAGTGGGAGGCGGAAGGCAATGACCTGTATCTGGTCTATCCCAGCCGAAAATTGAATTCCCCGGCGCTGGCCTGTTTTATTGATTTTATGCTGGGCGATTATCAGTTTTCGAAAAGTTATACCAACGCATTGGCGGGGTAAATTCAGCCCATATCGACGAGCTTCTCTGGGGCGGCAAGTTCCCGCCCTCTGGGGAATATTTCTACTCAATAAAATCAGTATCTGGCGCGTCACAAGACCAAAAGTTTTCATAATTAATTCCATATAAACTGCATGGTTTTTGCCTAAAATATCCCTTAATTCAACTATGAATACTAAGGGAGGGGGGATGGCACTACAGGGAAAGTTTGTTATTAACGACGCTGATTATTCGCCTTTGAGTTTTCCAGGCTTGGGGACGTTTCTCGCGTTTTCAGGCAACGGCGCTTATCGCAACCGTGGAGGATGCGGGGCAATTCAAAATAACGGGCCATTACCCGCAGGTAAATATTATATCGTTGATAGACCTTCGGGGAGTAAAGCAAATAGGCTCCGGGCTTGGGCTATCGATAAGTTTAAAAGTACCTTTTACTATCATGTAGACCATACAGAATGGTTTGCCCTCTATCGTGAAGATGGAAAGATAGACGATCAGACATTCTTCAATAAAGTTGCCAGAGGAGGGTTTAGGCTCCATCCCGGCACTATTTCTGATGGCTGCATTACCCTCGCCAATCAATCCGATTACAACATGATGAGAAACGCCCTTTACAGGGCAAGTCCTATTGATGTTCCGGGGACTAATTTAAAAGCATATGGAACTATCGAGGTTATCACCTATGGCAATACATGCCCGTAACTGTGACTTAAAGCCTTTGATTCGTAGAGTTTTGAAGGTGGCTTTTTTCATACTGCTTTTGATCATTGTTGGCCGTTGTATGGGAGATCCTTTCTATTGGCTCAACTACGACTTTGTTTTAAATGTTGGTCATTTGATGTACGGCATTGGGGAAGTTGGTGCAGAAAATATTGATGACACTTATTTTTATATTGATTTCATCATTGCCATAACTATCACCACAGCCATTTATTTATTAATGGTGATTTTAATTAAAAAAATAAGGAGCAAGTAAAATGCCGATCCCTCCATATATGTGGCTTAAAGATGATGGCGGTGCAGATATTAAAGGTTCTGTTGATGTTAAAGACCGTGAGTACAGTATTGAAGTCATCGGGATGAGCCACGGATTAAACCTACCTGTAGACTCAGCGAATGGCAAAATCACCGGTACCCGCGCGCACTCTCCCTTCATATTTGAGAAAGAATTTGATAGCTCCAGTCCCTATCTCTACAAAGCCGTTGCCACCGGCCAAACACTCAAAAGCGCTGAAGTTCGTTTCTACAATATCAACGATGCAGGGCAGGAGGTTTGTTACTTTGTCATTATGATGGAAGGTGTGAAGGTAACCGGCGTAAATCCGGGCGTGCCGAACATTAGACTGTCCGGTAACTCTCAGCTCAATCACATGGAGTCAGTCTCCATGATGTACGAAAAAATCACCTGGAAGTATGTAGACGGCAACATTCTCTATACCGACGCATGGACTGAAAGAAACACCGCGTAAAGGTGAAGGGGAAGAAGATAGCGCAAGCCTCAAACGTCCAAATGATGACCACAGGACAGGCGATTATCGTTGCCATCAACTGTTTGTCGTGGTCATTAACACACTGAAAAATAGTAATAACCCAGCAATGTCAGCATTAAAAAAGGCCCGTCTCCGGGCCTTTTTAGCAAGTCAGTGGTCAAATAATCCGAGGTTATTTGATCATCTTCTTGTACTTAATACGCTTAGGTTCCAGCGCTTCAGCGCCTAAGGTACGTTTTTTGTATTCTTCGTATTCGGTAAAGTTACCTTCGAAGAATTCCACTTTCCCTTCATCCTGGTAATCCAGGATGTGGGTCGCGATACGGTCAAGGAACCAACGGTCATGGGAAATGACCATGGCGCAGCCCGGGAATTCCAATAAGGCGTTCTCAAGCGCGCGCAAGGTTTCGATGTCCAGGTCGTTGGTCGGTTCATCGAGCAGCAACATGTTACCGCCCACTTGCAGCAGTTTTGCCAGATGCAGACGGCCACGCTCACCACCAGACAGCTCGCCGACGCGTTTGCCTTGATCAACGCCTTTGAAGTTAAAGCGGCCGACATAGGCGCGGCTTGGCATTTCCGTGGTGCCGATGCGCATAATGTCCTGACCGCCAGACACTTCTTCCCATACGGTTTTGCTGTTGTCCATCGAATCACGGAACTGATCGACTGACGCCAGTTTAACGGTATCGCCCAGCTCGATGGTGCCGCCGTTCGGCTGTTCCTGACCTGACATCATGCGGAACAGGGTCGATTTACCGGCGCCGTTCGGCCCGATAATCCCGACGATGGCGCCTTTCGGCACGGAGAAGGAGAGGTCGTCAATCAGAACGCGATCACCGTACGCTTTGCTCAGGTTCTTCACTTCAACGACTTTATCGCCGAGACGTGGACCCGGTGGAATAAACAGTTCGTTGGTTTCGTTACGTTTCTGGTATTCGGTGTTGTTCAGTTCTTCGAAGCGAGCCAGACGCGCCTTGCCTTTAGACTGACGGCCTTTCGCACCCTGGCGCACCCACTCCAGCTCTTTCTCGATAGACTTACGGCGTGCCGCTTCGGAAGAGGCTTCCTGCGCCAGACGTTCGTCTTTCTGTTCCAGCCAAGTGGAATAGTTGCCTTCCCACGGAATGCCTTCGCCGCGGTCAAGCTCGAGGATCCAACCCGCAACGTTGTCGAGGAAGTAACGGTCGTGGGTGATTGCCACTACGGTACCTTCGAAATCGTGCAGGAAGCGTTCCAGCCAGGCGACAGATTCGGCATCTAAGTGGTTGGTCGGTTCGTCGAGCAGCAGCATGTCTGGCTTTTCAAGCAGCAAACGGCACAGCGCCACACGGCGACGCTCACCACCGGACAGAGTAGCAATTTTTGCGTCCCAGTCTGGCAGGCGCAGCGCATCGGCAGCACGTTCCAGTTGGCTGTTCAGGTTGTGGCCATCGTGTGCCTGAATGATCTCTTCCAGCTTGCCTTGTTCTGCGGCCAGTTTGTCAAAGTCGGCTTCAGGATCCGCATACAGCGTATAGACTTCATCCAGACGTTTCAGGGCGCCAACCACTTCAAACACGGCTTCTTCCACCGACTCACGCACGGTGTGTTCCATGTTGAGCTGTGGTTCCTGCGGCAGATAGCCGATTTTCAGGTCGGGCTGAGGGCGCGCTTCGCCTTCGATGTCGGTATCAATACCGGCCATGATGCGCAGCAAAGTGGATTTACCTGAACCGTTCAAACCTAATACGCCGATTTTTGCGCCAGGGAAGAAACTCAGGGAGATGTTCTTAAGAATATGACGCTTTGGCGGAACGATTTTGCCAAGGCGGTGCATGCTGTATACGTATTGAGCCACGTTGTTTTGAGCCTCTTGCTTTGCGAGCCGCGCGCTGTCTGCAACAGGCAGGCGCTGCGGCGGATTAAAGTCAGCCCCGCCTGAAAACGGCATGACTGAGAAGTGTTCCGATTGCGAAGTTTAGCGTGTTTCGCCACGCTTCCCAACCATCAACCTCACAGGACGTCAATAATCTGATGATTCAGTCGCCGCCAAGGGGCATTACACCGGCATTAGGGCGAGCGTAAAAGAGGGGGGTGTCTGGCGAAAGGGGCGAACCCGGCCGACAAACACGCCGGAGGTCAGTACATTGGTCAGTTTCATCACGTGGTAAATCGCCTGTTTATTCTGGGTTTTCACTTTGCGTTTAATGTTCCCTTTGTGCGAGGAAACGGTTTTCTGTTTGATGTTCAGGCGTTGGGAGATATGCAGCGTATCGTGACCTGACATCCACATGTGCAAAATATCAGCTTCCGTTCGGCTCAGACAAACCGGCGTTAAATCCAGTCTTTCGCCGTACGTTGTCGCGTCTTCGACACGCAGATAGTGTTCTATTAACCTGCCAATACACTGAGTACGAATCGATTTTGACAAGATAATAATATTGTTGCGGATAGGAATATAGTTTTGATAATTCAGGTTTTCTTTCGAAATGAGGATGAAAAATAAGGTGTCGGGGTGCGCACTGATGAACGCACGTAATGTCTCACCGGTGGCGACGTCATAGGCAAAACAGTCTTCATTGATGAAAACTAAATCTGCTGAATGCGAGGTGCTGGTACTGTGCAGTTCATTAATAGTGGCTAATGAAACAATATCGCTTTTTCGCAGAGTGTTAACTTGCAGAAGACTGCGAAGGGCAAGTTGCGTGTAATAACATTGATCCACGATGAGTGATGTCATGATTATCTGCCTATTATCGGGCTTTTTATTTTCCCAGTCAGTCGTCTATGAACGCGTGAGCAGGAAAAGCCTCGTTTATTATTTGTAACCCTGGTGGGAAGAGATATAGAGCGCGATGGTGATTAAGTAAACAGACGGAAGAGGGGTTGGGACAGCGTGGATGTTATTTGGGACAAACCGCACAGGGCTGATGAAAAATGAGGCCCGTTGTTGTCTGGTATCTCGCTGCCCATTGCACCACACTGTGTAAAGTTTGTGATGCCATAGCGGCATGGCTTCAATTTTTAAAATGAATCGATTAGCGTAGACGTTGTCTACGCATAGCGGGTTGTGTGCTCTTATGCAGACGACACCGTAGCGCAGTGAACAGCAGTCGGCACGACAACCAGCGAGGATAAACGTAAGTATGGTCAAGGTGGACAAAGGGTATTTATTAGCAGCGGGTATGTTATTGATTTTCGCATCCGGTGCGGCTAAGGCTGATTCGTTGGACGGGGAACGTCAGCGCTACATGCAGATTAAGCAGGCCTGGGACAGTAACCAGATGGACGTGGTGAACCAGCTCATGCCAACCCTGAAGGATTATCCGCTTTATCCTTATCTGGAATATCGCCAGCTGACTCAGAATTTGGGCGTGGCGACCGCCCAGCAGGTGAATGATTTTGTGAAAACCCATCCGACGCTGCCACCGGCGCGATCGCTGCCTTCGCGTTTCGTCAATGAGCTGGCGACGCGTCAGGATTGGACCGGCTTACTGTCGTTCAGCCCGCAGCCGCCTAAACCGGTTGCCGCGCGCTGTAACTATTACTTCGCCAAATGGTCAACGGGTGATCAAGCCACAGCACTGGCAGGCGCGAAAGATATTTGGCTGACCGGCACGTCATTACCCGGTGTCTGCGACAAGCTGTTCACCGTGTGGCAGCAGGGCGGCAACCAAACCGCGCTGGTCACGTTGCAGCGCATTGGTCTGGCAATGAAACAAGGCAACACCAATCTGGTGAATTTCCTGGCGAAACAGTTGCCCTCAGATTTTCAAACCATGCGGGACGCCTTACTGGCGCTGCAAAACGATCCTAATAGTATTGAAAGCTTTGCCCGCTCGGTTGGCCCGACAGATTTCACGCGTAATGCGGTGAGTATTGCCTTTACCCGTATCGCTCGCGATGACGTCGAAAATGCCCGCTCAATGTTACCGATTCTGGTACGTTTGCAAAAAATGAGCGACAGCGATCGCCTTGAGCTGGAAGAGACCGTGGCATGGCGTTTGATGGGCAGTGATGCCACGCCGGAGCAGGCCAAATGGCGCGATAATGTGATTTTGCGCAGCCACTCGACCTCGCTGGTGGAGCGGCGTATTCGCATGGCACTGGCAGCGGGAGATCGTCAGGGCCTCAGCCAGTGGATGGACAGACTGCCGGCGGATGCGCAGCAAGAAGATGAATGGCGCTACTGGGAAGCCTCGGTGTTGATTGATCAAGGCAAACGCAGTCAGGGCGAAACGATTCTACGTACCCTGATGCAGGGCCGTGGTTTTTATCCGATGGCCGCCGCGCAAAAGCTGGGCGTGGCCTATCCGATTCAAGTCTCCGTTGCGGCGAAACCTGACGCCAGTTTTGCCCAATTGCCAGAGATTGCTCGCGTTCGTGAGTTGATGTACTGGCATATGGATAATCTGGCGCGCACCGAGTGGACGTATTTGGTACTGAGCCGTAGCAAAGAGCAGCAGACGGCACTGGCACGTTATGCCTTCGAGCGTAACTGGGCCGACCTCAGCGTACAGGCGACGATTGCTGGCAAGTTATGGGATTACCTCGAAGAGCGTTTCCCGCTGGCGTGGTCACCTGAATTCCGTCAGGCGACGAATGACAAAGGCATTACGCAAAGCTACGCCATGGCAATTGCCCGTCAGGAAAGTGCATGGAACCCAGAGGCGCGTTCACCGGTCGGTGCTGCCGGATTGATGCAAGTCATGCCTGCGACGGCGCAACATACGGTACAAATGTTTAATCTTCCAGGATACACCAGCCCAAGCCAACTGATGGATCCGAACACCAACATCATGATCGGCACGAACTATTTAGAATATGTTTATCAGCAGTTTGGCCGCAACCGTATCTTGGCCAGTGCCGCGTATAACGCAGGTCCGTCACGGGTGAATACCTGGTTAGGCAACAGTGCGGGTCAGATAGATGCTGTGGCTTTCATCGAAAGTATTCCTTTCTCCGAAACGCGACGCTATGTCAAAAATGTGTTGGCGTACGACGCATTTTATCGCTACTTTTTGCATCAACCGGCTAAAGTGCTGACCGATGCCGAATGGCAGAGGCGTTACTGATTTTTAGCACTTATGTTATGCTGCCGTACTAGTTTAATAGTATGGCAGCCACCACATGACCCAAGTATCGGTAATTGATCCCGCTCTTTCCCAACAAGGCAATGAGGACTGGCAGTGCTTTATGGCGCTGTTACAGCAATCTTTCGCTGAGAATTTGCATCACGACCTGCTGCAATTATTGCTCACGCCTGATGAGCGGGCCGCGCTCGGAACCCGTGTCAGGATCGTTCAGGAGTTAATGCGGGGTGAATTGAGCCAGCGGGAGTTGAAAAATCAGTTGGGTGCCGGGATCGCGACCATTACTCGCGGGTCGAATGGGCTAAAAAGCGCACCTGCCGAACTGAAAGCATGGCTCGGTACGCAATTATTAGGCTCAGCGGATGTCAGTAAGAACGTCTAACGGCGCGCGATATGACGCTCAATGCGTTTGGGCTCTGGCCTGATAAACCGGATTATGGAAGGGGGCGAGCGCTAAAACCAGGGCCTGATGATAGACGCTGGTACGGCTAAGTTTCCCGGCGGTAAACACGCCGATCGCTCCACCTTTGCGTTTTACTTCCGCAATACCTGTCAATTTTTCCATTTCGTCGCCCAATTCGCTGCCTTGGTTAATCTCTTGTAATATAATTTCAGGCAACATCAAGCTGGCTGAACGTGATTCGCCACGCTGGTGCATGTTTTCGATGACCATCCATGCGAACGTCATGTTGTCTTCGATACCGGCTTCGACGCCAACCCAAAAGTCAGCTTCAGGACGAACATGCCGCGCACTGATCACCCGGTGTCTGGCACCTGTTCGCGTTTCGTTGCTGCCAATCGGTTGGTTGGGGACGCCGCTGTCGACGTCAACACCTTCGATGCGGAACGAGTCAGCACCAAAAATGTCCTCAAAAGCCATTGCAATAGCGTTAATCTTTGCCGGGTTAGTGGTTGCAGCGACAACGTGGTACATAGAGTTTGAGCATCCTTTAGCAAATTTCACGCAGTATAACGGAAAACACTCATGTTACAGGTATATCTCGTCCGTCATGGCGAAACCGAATGGAATGCAGCACGTAAGATCCAAGGTCAGTCCGACAGTCCTTTGACGCAAAAAGGCATTTTTCAGGCTCGTCAGGTCGCAGAGCGCGTGCGTAACGAAGGGATCACGCATGTGATCACCAGTGATCTTGGCCGCACCCGTGCGACAGCGCAAATCATTGCCGATGTGTGCGGATGCGACGTCATCGTTGAGCCGCGCCTGCGTGAGTTGCATATGGGCGTGCTGGAGGAGCGGGGTTTGGATAACTTAAGCGCCAACGAAGAGTCATGGCGCAAGCAGATGGTGGATGGAACACCGAATGGCCGCATTCCTCAGGGAGAAAGCATGACGGAACTGGCCGAGCGTATGCGTTCCGCTCTCGACAGTTGTCTTGATCTCCCTGCGGGCAGCAAACCGCTGTTAGTCAGTCATGGCATCGCGCTTGGTTGTTTGATCAGCACGATCCTTGGACTCCCGCCGTATGCAGAACGCCGTTTACGCTTGCGTAACTGTTCTATTTCACGGGTCGACCATCAGGAAAGTGCGTGGCTGGCATCGGGCTGGATAGTGGAAACCGCGGGTGATATCTCACATCTTGATCAACCCGCGTTAGATGAGCTGCAACGTTAATCGCGGCAGCCTTAAATCAAGATTAGCGACGGATAGGGATAAGGTAATCGCATTCTATTTCAGTCGGTGGCGTAGCGCTTGGCACCTTATTTTTGGTATAGAACCGTTCGATATCTTGTCCCTTTCTGCGTGTCATTTTTAGCGACGGCAGACAGGTTCCATAGAGGGTCAGAATGAATTCCTGCAACAGTTCCGGTGCGCCTTTGTAATGGAACATGGCATATTCACCTTCCTGCACCACGATCGGCTGACCTTCGATATTTTCTGGTAAATGCTTCGGTTCGATTGCGGTGGTATACAGAACTTCCTGCTCGTCGTCTTTTTCCTGACTCGGGCGCGAGTGATGTAAACCGTACAATACCGGTGGCAAGGTCTTTGCTTCGCCAATGTATTGGCGCCAGAAATGCAGGCGCATCTCATTACGGTACGTGGTTATCTGCTCCAGCGTGCAAGAATAACTCTGGGTAATCCCGATCAGATTCTGTTCCGGCAAGGCGACGAATTCCGGTTGTGGCAGAATAAACGCTCCAAGGCGAATCGGTGGACAAATCCCGAAGGAATGCCAGTCCTCCGAGCGACGATACAGTGCCGGCGTTTGTGCAAATTGCTTTTTAAACGCGCGAGTGAACGTCTGCTGAGAATCGAAACGATATTGCAGTGCGATATCTAAGATGGGGCGGCTGGTGAGTCGCAGTGCAACCGCGGCTTTTGACAGTCGGCGAGCACGAATGTAAGCGCCAATGGCATTACCCGTGACATCTTTAAACATCCGTTGCAGGTGCCATTTTGAATATCCGGCTTTGGCTGCGACGTTGTCGAGTGATAACGGCTGGTCTAAATGAGTCTCTAACCAGCTGAGAAGATCACGAATGATTCCTGCTTGATCCATAGATCGTCCTCGTTGAACTAAGATAAATGCACAGAATGATGACGGCGCATAATAACAACTTTTTCTACTTAAGACTTCTTAAGATTTTTTTTGCTAATTGTGCCTTTAGTCCATATCACGGAATATTCTGTCTATTAATTGTGAGCAACGGCTTCCTTTAATATCGTTTTTCTAAATAACACCGTCAGCGTAATAACGTGGAGTAACTTGATGAAAAAATGTTGTATTTTTGTTTTCGGACTGTTTTTTAGTTGCGCTAATGTCGCCTATGCAGAACAGATTGGGTCGGTCGATACGGTGTTTAAATTCCTCGGGCCAGACCACAAAATTGTGGTTGAAGCCTTTGATGATCCTGATATTAAAAATGTAACCTGTTATATCAGTCGTGCAAAAACGGGCGGGATAAAGGGAGGATTAGGATTAGCTGAAGATACGTCTGACGCGGCGATATCCTGTCAGCAAGTCGGCCCGATTGAACTGAACGATAAGATTAAGCAAGGCAAAGACAAAGGGACGGTGGTTTTCCAGAAACGAACGTCGCTGGTGTTCAAAAAGCTCCAAGTCGTACGCTTTTATGATGCTAACCGGAATGCCCTGATCTATTTGAGTTATTCGGATAAGGTCGTTGACGGTTCGCCGAAAAATGCGCTGAGCGCGGTGCCGATTATCCCGTGGGGAACGCGTTAATCCTGATGGGAAGGTGTCGTGCAGGATGGCGGTAGAGATTCTATAAAAGCAAAGGCCAGCAAGCGCTGGCCTTTTTCATTCCGCTATTTTCATCGCAGACCGGTTGGCAACCTGCTGCTTAATCTTCCAGATCACCGCAGAAGCGGTAACCTTCACCATGAATGGTGGCAATGATTTCTGGGGTGTCCGGCGTCGCTTCGAAATGCTTACGGATACGACGGATGGTGACGTCAACCGTGCGGTCATGAGGCTTCAGTTCGCGGCCGGTCATCTTCTTCAGTAGGTCACCTCGGGTCTGAATTTTCCCCGGGTTTTCACAGAAATGCAGCATGGCGCGGAATTCACTGCGCGGTAATTTGTACTGCTCGCCCGCAGGACTGACCAGCGAACGACTATTGATGTCCAGTTCCCAACCATTGAATTTATAACTTTCGACCAGACGGCGTTCTTCGCCAGTGGTGCCCAGATTCATGGTGCGAGACAGGAGATTGCGTGCGCGAATGGTCAGCTCACGTGGGTTGAAAGGCTTGGTGATGTAGTCATCAGCGCCAATTTCCAGACCGAGGATTTTGTCGACTTCGTTGTCACGACCAGTCAGGAACATCAGGGCGACGCTGGCTTGTTCGCGAAGTTCACGTGCTAACAGTAAGCCATTTTTGCCAGGAAGGTTGATGTCCATGATGACCAGATTGATGTCATGTTCAGACAATATATGGTGCATTTCAGCGCCATCATTGGCTTCGTGCACCATGTAGCCTTCCGCTTCAAAAATGCTTTTTAACGTATTACGTGTCACTAACTCGTCTTCGACGATCAGAATATGAGGGGTCTGCATGATTGCTACCTAAGATTGCCAACAAATTGAAAATAGGAGTACAGAAGTCCTTGTTATTCCGATGAATTTTGATGGCTTCGTCGCCATCTCACTCGTTACATGACTAAAGTACGTAAATGCGTTCCTGATGCGCTTTACATCAACACCAAAATTGTCGCCAGTTCTGCCAGAAAGCCCATCTTTTCGGCTCTCTATTGGGTTACCGGAATGGTGCGTATCCTAACCCTATTAACAGCAATATAACAGCGAGTGCCGATATTACCACCCAACAAAACTACGCTTTGTTGACATATATCAAATTCAATTGTAGCACGGTAACACTTTAGTGAAAAACACTTATAGGAATGCACGGTTAAGCCACATTTGACCCAGAATTGACCACGATTCAGCAAGTTATAAAAATAGCGGTAATACTTGATAGAATGAAGGTAAATCATTTTAAATATCAATATGATTAATAAGGCTTAATTGTCGTTGTAATGCGTATATCTTGGTTTCATGTTTTTTGAGTGCTCAAAAGTCCTTTTTTTCAACAAACATGTAGCGCTGTTAAGCGTTTGTGAATTATTACTCATTTTGAGAAGGTCCTTTTACTCCATGTAAAGGTCACATAAGATCCGCGCAGATATCTGATAGACGAATGTAAAGAGGACTGATGCAACTTCATATTATTTTGGTTTCTCCGGCACGGCCTGAAAATGTAGGCGCGGCGGCGCGGGCGATGAAAACCATGGGATTCGCGTCGTTACGCATTGTGGACAGTCAGGCACACCTTCAGCCTGAAGCCGGTTGGGTTGCTCATGCTTCTAACGAGATCTTACACAACGCACAGCATTTCAATACGTTGGAAGAGGCTCTCAGTGATATCGATTTCACGGTGGCAGCCACGGCGCGCAGTCGCGCACGTTTTCATTACTACTGTACGCCGGTGGAACTGCTCGGCCAGTTAGAAGAGAAGCGCGAGTGGATTAACCATGCGGCATTGGTTTTTGGCCGTGAAGATTCCGGGCTGACGAATGAGGAGCTGGCGCTAGCGGACATTCTGACCGGCGTGCCGATGGTGGCGGATTACCCTTCACTCAATCTTGGCCAGGCGGTGATGGTATTCTGCTACCAATTGTCAGCACTCAACCAGGTCGCTAAAGAGAAAATGACGGTGCCAGAAGCCGGGCAACTGTCCGCGTTGCGTTCAAGAATCGACCGTTTACTGACGGCGGTGGACGCCAGTGAGGATCAAAAGTTAGGGGATTGGTTGCATCAGCGGGTCGGGCTTTTACAGCAGCGAGACGCGGCCATGTTGCACACTTTGCTGCATGACATTGAAAAAAAACTGGCAAAGTGATCTGAGGCAATCCGTGGTTTGTCTGGCTTGATGCTCGGAGCTACCGCTACGAACCTGTTATTTTCACTGTTTTATTGGTTTTTGGCAGAGAATAATCTGTTGGGTTTTCACTGTGATAATCCGCGCAAAAACAGAAAAAAATTGACTTGTTGGGGCTGATGCTTTAGCTAATAGGGGCAGACAGCGTAAAAAACACAACAACAAATAGACAGACAGAAAATAAAAATGCGAATCCTCAGCCTGAATACAACAATTATTACCACCACCGAAACCACAGGTTACGGGGCGGGCTGACGCGTACAGGAAAAACAGAAAAAAGCCCGCACCTAACCAGTGCGGGCTTTTTTTTTACCGACTTTTTTAACGAATTGTCATCGACGAATGAGCTTCAGGAGAGTATCAGAAATGCGAGTGTTGAAATTTGGCGGGACCTCAGTAGCAAACGCGGAACGCTTCTTGCGTGTCGCGGACATCATGGAAAGCAATGCACGTCAGGGACAGGTTGCCACGGTGTTATCCGCGCCGGCCAAAATTACCAACCATCTGGTCGCGATGATTGAGCGCACGGTTGCTGGTCAGGAAATCCAGCCGATCATGAGTGACGCGGAGCGTATTTTTTCCGAACTGATTTCCGGCCTTGCTGTATCACTACCGGGCTTTGATTTAGCGAAAGTGAAAATCTTTATCGATCAAGAGTTCGGCCAGCTCAAACAATTGCTGCATGGCATCAACTTACTGGGGCAGTGCCCTGATAGCGTCAATGCCTCGATTATCTGCCGTGGTGAAAAACTCTCCATTGCTATCATGGAAGCGGTTTTCGTCGCCAAAGGCTTTGGCGTGACGGTGATCAATCCGGTCGAGAAACTCTTGGCGCAGGGCAGTTACCTTGAGTCCACCGTGGATATCAACGAGTCTACGCTACGCATTTCCGCCAGCGGCATTCCGGCAGATAACATCATCTTGATGGCAGGTTTTACGGCGGGTAACGACAAAGGCGAATTAGTGGTGTTGGGCCGAAATGGCTCTGACTACTCCGCAGCCGTGCTGGCGGCCTGTCTTCGCGCCGACTGTTGTGAAATCTGGACCGACGTTGACGGTGTTTATACCTGCGACCCGCGCACCGTACCCGATGCCCGTCTGCTGAAATCGATGTCATATCAGGAAGCGATGGAGCTGTCGTACTTTGGTGCCAAAGTGCTGCACCCTCGTACCATTCTTCCTATTGCCCAGTTCCAAATTCCGTGCTTGATCAAAAACACCACCAATCCACAAGCGCCGGGCACCCTGATTGGCAGTGAAAGTCTGGGC
>Ga0105858_1000182_pt1 | contig 34050 bp, 29 predicted proteins | sample OrgsoiDNA_201062_FD_89683 | JGI IMG/M metagenome (GOLD analysis project Ga0105858, IMG submission 89683) | Permafrost soil microbial communities from the Arctic, to analyse light accelerated degradation of dissolved organic matter (DOM) -... | ecosystem: Environmental > Terrestrial > Soil >...
CACAATGGTCCGGGGCCGAGTGACAGGTTGAAAGTCTAGGCGATTGGATTCGAGAACGATTTGCGTTAGCGCAATGTTTTGGTCACTGGGAGAGATAAAGGGTAAATTAAGACCTTTATTACTTTTAATATAAAATATAACTGTTAATTATTGGCAATAATTAACCCTGCAATAACTTAATTAACAATGAGCCATTATAAAGGGCATCTTTTACTAATGCAGCACCCGGCATGGTCCCTTTGTTATAGAATTCAGTTGACTCAAGTTTGATATTTTCACTGTAAGCAGGCAGAGACTGTTGCTGGATGCAGGACATGATTGCCGGATGCAGGATCTCTTTGGCGAAATTAAGCGGAGAACCGATTAAGACTTTTTCCGGATTAAATAAGTTGACCATAATGGCCAGTATACGCCCTACGCTGTGGCCAACGCTGACGATCACATCACGCGCCAGCTGATCGCCACGATTAGCAGCATCGCATACGGCTTCAATCGTCAGCGGGATGCCCTGCAAACTTGAACTGACCGCCGTCAATAGACGTTGACGAACCAGATCAAGGATATTGTCTGTGCTGGCCACCGTTTCCAGACAGCCGTGGTTACCGCAATAACAGCGCTTTCCGTAAGGATCAACCTGAGTATGGCCGATTTCCACCACGCTGCTGCTGCCGCCATGCAGGACACGCCCACCGGTGATCACTCCCGCACCCACATTGTGGTCAATCACCACCTGAATGACGTTCTTACAGCCGCGCGAGGCGCCGTACAGCGCTTCCGCCATCGTCCAGGCACCGATATCATGCTGCACAAACACGGGCAATCCGGTGTGGGTTTCAAGTGCACTGCCCAGCGGCATTTCGTTAACATCATCGTAAAATGGCATACGATGCACCACACCTTCACGGGCGTTAATCATGCCCGGCAAAGTGATGGCAATCGCAGTCAGACGTTCAAGCTTGCCCTGGTAACGGATAAAAAACTGGTCGATCTCGCCGATAATCCGTTCCAGCAAAGGACGGTCAGCCTCAGCAGGAAGTGGCAGAACATCTTCCACTACCAATTTACTGCTGAGATCGCGCAAACCGAGAGTCATTGAGCCCAGGCTGATACGCGCCGACAGGTAATGCCAGGCGTGCGTATCCAGCACCAACCCGATGGCCGGGCGACCGCGGCTGCCCGGCTCCTGAAATTCAGTTTCCTGAACCAGATGTGCCTGAAGCAATTCACGGACAATTTTGGTGATACTGGCGGGAGCCAACTGGGCTTTTTTGGAAAGCTCAATGCGCGAAACGGGCCCAAACTGATCGATAAGCCGGTACACGACACCGACATTGGTTTGCTTGATTTGATCAATATGTCCGGGTTGCCCATCAGGGTTCACAGAAGAAACTCCGTTATTTTTCGCGCTTCAAAATAAAGATTAATAGGTATGTTGAGGTTTTTGCCATATGTCGTCAACTATTTGATTCGTTATGTGATTTGGTGCACATATTGGCCAGAAACCTGCTCAGAATTGGCTGGAAAAACAGCGATTTCAAGGTTGTTGGTCCTGCATCATTAACATCATAAAAGCGTTAGCTGCAGCGGTAACCGGGCGGTGACGGTGATTCACCATCCAAACCTGAGTAGTCCCCTCTTGTTTTCCAAAACGTAAATAGCGAACACCGTCGACCTGAATTCGCAGGTAGGAAGCCGGTAAAATCGAGACGCCGAGCCCGGCCGAGACCAGCCCGATAATCGTCAGCGGCTCCCCCACCTCCTGAGTAATAAAGGGGGTGATCCCCTGCGAACTCAATAAAGTGCGGATATCGTCATACAGTGAAGTCCCCGCGTCTTTGGAGAAAAATACAAACGGCTGATCGGCCAGATGACGAAAAGTCAGTTCGCCCTCCGGCAAATTGACCAAAGGGTTGTCTTCGTGAACCACGGCTACCAAGGGTTCCGAAAGCAGGAGCTGATGATGCAAGGTATCAGGCAGTTGGCGGTTACGCATTACCCCCAGATCAATGCGCCCCTCAAGGAGAGGCTCAATCTGCTGGGTGCTGTTCATCTCTTCAATACGGATATTGACGTCAGGATATAACAGGTGAAAACGCTGAATAGTTCGCTGTACGCGGCGCAGAAAAGGGGCTGAGGAAGTCAGACCCAGTGTGAGATTTCCCGCCTCGCCACGGTGGATTTTTGCCGCCTGCTGAGAGGCATCATTCACACGGCTTATGATTTGCCGTGCCTCTTTAAGGAAACCTTCACCGGCCTGAGTCAAACTGACATTGCGGTTATTGCGGTTAAACAACTGAGCCCCGATATTCGCTTCCAGTGCCTGAATTTGCTGGCTGAGCGGCGGTTGCGAAATGTGTAGCTTTTCCGCTGCCCGACCAAAGTGCAGCTCGTCAGCAACGGCGATAAAATAACGCAAATGACGCAGTTCGATAGGGCTCATGTCGGCAATTGATATCTTTAATGTATTATTTCACACAGATTAATATATTAGACAAAATAAGTCGCGCTGATAAAATTTTCATACATTTTAAAAATAAGTTGTATGAAATGCCTCCGCTAAGGATCTTCCGTGAATACCACCGGGCATAAGTCTGCCGCATCAGGTTCCAGCCCTCTTTCCGTCAATCAGGGTAATTCCGTCAACGACGATGATATTGCGCCCTCAGGGTTGTTTACCCCGCTTTCAAAGACGCCGTTTATTAAACGTGGTACGCCACAGTTTATTCGGGTCACGCTGGCGCTGTTTTCCGCCGGGCTGGCCACCTTTGCCCTGCTCTACTGTGTGCAACCTATTTTACCCGTGCTTTCACAGGACTTTGGAGTATCCCCGGCGACCAGCAGCCTGTCGCTATCTTTATCCACCGGGCTGATGGCAATAGGTTTACTCTTTACCGGGCCGGTTTCTGACGCCGTCGGGCGCAAATCAGTCATGGTCGTAGCCCTCATGCTGGCCGCAGCCTGCACGCTAATTTGTGCCTTTATGCAGAGCTGGAATGCGATTTTACTGATGCGAGCCTTGATCGGGCTGTCACTGAGTGGCGTGGCTGCGGTGGCCATGACCTATTTGAGCGAAGAGATCCACCCGAGCGTGGTGGCCTTTTCGATGGGGCTGTATATCAGCGGTAACTCGATTGGCGGCATGAGCGGAAGGCTGGTCAGCGGTGTACTTACCGATTTCTTCTCCTGGCGCATTGCCGTGGCGGTGGTTGGGTTGTTTGCGCTGGCATCCGCCATTATGTTCTGGCGTATTTTGCCTCCATCAAAACACTTTCGCGCCAGTTCGTTGAAACCACGAAAAATGCTGATTAACTTTACGCTACACTGGCGGGACAGCGGTTTACCGATGCTGTTTGCTGAAGGTTTTCTGCTGATGGGCAGCTTCGTTACGATGTTTAATTACATCGGCTACCGTCTGCTCAGTTCGCCCTATCATCTCAGCCAGGCGGTCGTCGGCGTAATTTCAGTGGTTTATCTGATGGGCACCTACAGTTCGCCAAAAGCTGGCGCACTCACCGGTATCTATGGTCGCGGCCCGGTGCTGATTGGTTCGACTGCGCTGATGCTGGTCGGGATCCTGATCACCGCATTTTCACCAGTATGGGCGATTTTCATTGGCATGGTCTTAGTAACCGGCGGTTTCTTTGCGGCACATTCGGTAGCCAGCGGCTGGATTGGTCGCCGCGCCCGCCGGGCGAAAGGCCAGGCCTCATCTCTCTATTTATTCTCCTACTACGCCGGTTCCAGCGTGGCCGGGACGCTGGGTGGCTATTTCTGGAACAGTTTTGGCTGGTACGGCATCACCGCGTTTATCAGTCTGATGCTGATTGTGGCGATTATTGTAGGTTACCGCTTAATGCGCCTTGCGGAAGCCCGTGCGGTTATGGTCTGAAAACCGCAGCGGTCTATTACTCTCCTGTCAGGGCGTTCGCGCCCTTTTCCTTCTGCCAGACATTTCGCCACGGACTTTACGGTTATCCATGTTATTGAGGTGTGCACATTTTATTGTTTTGCACTATATTGTATGTTGTAACTAAATGGAGAATGTATGGCTGATTATGACCTGATTGCCCGAATGAACGGGTGTTTCAATGAGCTTGAACTGGCGTTGGGCGATCTCAGCCGTTTATTAAAGCAGCTCGATTTATTGCAGGCCCGGGTATTCAGCCTGCCGGAGATTGCCAAAGGCGAAGAACACAATCCTGCCGAACGTATTCAGGTCACGCCGCACGTGGGTGAAGCCGCCCATCAGCTGGCGTTGCAGCATTTCCAGAATATGTTTATTCATCATCAGGGCGAGAATATCAGCAGTAAAGCCGCGGTACGCCTGCCCGGCGTATTGTGTTACGCGGTCGATGCCGCAGAACATCAGGCGGCCCTGCTATTGATAGAAGAAGTTAATAAACTGAAGGCTGAGCTCGAACATATTGTGACAGTCGAATCCGGCCTGGCGCGTGAGCAGCGCTTTGAGTTTGTGCACACGCATCTGCGCGGATTGATCACGCTGAATGCCTACCGGACCGTCTCCTTCCTCAATGACCCGGACTCTGTTCGCTTCGGCTGGGCTAACAAACACATCATAAAGAATGTCAGCCGGGATGAAGTTCTGGCCCAGTTGGATAAAAGCCTGAACGCCGGACGTTCTGTCGCCCCCTTCAGCCGCGAACAGTGGATAGATAACGTCACGCGTGAAATTAATGACGTTAAACGCATTCCCGAACATGCCGTGCTAAAGATTAAACGCCCGGTGAAGGTTCAGCCTATTGCCCGCGTGTGGTATCGCAATAGCCAGAAGCAGGTACAACATCCTTGCCCGATGCCGCTTATTGCCTTATGCCTGAAAACGCCGACCTTCCAGCTACCGAAACTGGGGGAATTACCGGATTACGACGCAGCGTCGGTGAAGCACAAGTACAAACCGAATGCTCAGCCGCTCAATCTGCTGATTAAAAGACTGCATCTTTATACGGACTGGTCCGCGGACAAGGATCTGCTTTGATATAACATTTAACTGAGCAGGCGTCAGATCCCCTTTTTTCGAAAAGAGTCTTTGGCCTCACAATTATTTCTTCAGACAATATCTCACTGACAATTCATTGATAATCGTCATTGACGCTACCCGCTAAGATTGTGCAAAGTGCCCGCCTTTGTATTTATTTACAATTCCTGGGGTACCAAATTATGTGGGATTTACTGATAGGACTGGTAGTAACAGTGGCAGTGGGCCGCTACATCATCAAAGGTTATTCGCCGACCGGCGTATTAATGGTCGGCGGTCTGTTACTGCTGATTATCAGCGCCCTGCTGGGGCACAGCGTATTGCCGGAAGGAGCAAAATCCACCGGCTGGAATGCGACAGATATTGTTGAATACGTAAAAATCCTGCTGATGAGCCGCGGTGGCGACCTCGGTATGATGATCATGATGCTGTGCGGTTTTGCGGCCTACATGACCCATATCGGCGCTAACGATGTGGTGGTCAGACTCGCTTCCCGTCCGCTATCGATGATTAATTCCCCGTATATCCTGATGGTTGCGGCGTACATTCTGGCCTGCCTGATGTCACTGGCCGTCTCCTCCGCGACCGGACTTGGCGTATTGTTGATGGCGACCTTGTTCCCAATTATGGTCAATGTCGGCATCAGCCGTGGCGCGGCGGCAGCGATTTGCGCCTCTCCGGCGGCGATTATCCTCTCTCCAACGTCCGGAGACGTCGTACTGGCCGCGCAGGCTTCCAATATGTCGCTGGTGGATTTTGCCTTTAAAGCCACCCTGCCAATCTCCATTGCCGCTATCGTCTCCATGGCCATCGCGCACTTCTTCTGGCAGCGCTTTCTCGACAAGCGCGAAGCGGGCAACCCGGTAGTGATTGAAGAAACCGAAACCACGCCGGTTGAGACCAATGCGCCGTGGTTCTATGCCATCCTGCCCTTCACTCCGATAGTCGGCGTGCTGGTGTTCGACGGCAAATGGGGCCCGAATCTGCATATCATTACCATTTTGGTGATCTGTATGTTCCTGACTGCCATCATCGAAACCGTCCGCAACCGTAACGGTAAAGCGGTGTTTGCCGGTCTGGACGTGGCTTATCGTGGCATGGCAGATGCCTTCGCAAACGTCGTGATGCTGCTGGTCGCGGCGGGCGTATTTGCGCAGGGCCTGAGTACGGTGGGCTTTATCAGCAGCCTGATCGGCCTGGCGCAAAACGTCGGTTCCGGCAGCATTGTGATGATGCTGGTGTTGGTGACCATCACTGTGCTGGCGGCCATGACCACCGGCTCCGGCAATGCGTCGTTCTACGCGTTCGTGGAGCTTATCCCTAAACTGGCGGCCAAAATGGGCATCAACCCGGAATATCTGGTGATCCCGATGTTGCAGGCCTCAAACCTGGGCCGCACCATCTCCCCGGTCTCCGGCGTGATTGTCGCCGTGGCAGGTATGGCAAAAATTTCCCCGTTCGACGTGGTTAAGCGCACCTCCGTTCCGGTTCTGGTAGGACTGATTGTGGTGGTCGTCGCGACAGAAGTGTTTATTCCGCTGCACTAAGCCTCATTTACGGGCGTGGACTCATACGCCCTTAAATCCTCCTTCCTTTCCTCCTCATCCCATCAATCACATGAATACGATAGAGCCTCCCGGCATCTCAGGGTAAACTTCTGCGCCTTATAAGACGGGGTTGCCCTGACTGAATGGGCGATACCCGCAATCCTTTTGCACCGAACGAAGGCTGACTATGTCTCAACAACCGATCACCCCGGAAAAAAACCATAAACGCATTGGCGGCTGGTTACTGGCTCCGCTGGCGTACCTGATTGTTACGCTGATGAGCGTTACGCTAATGCTGGTACTGTTCGCGATGGCGCTGTTTATACCTGAATCGAGAGATTATCTGCTGACCAATTCCCAAGCGTTCACCCTGCAATGGTACTTCTCGGTGGTGACCACGCTGGCGATGGGTGCCTTTACGCTCGCGGTGCTGTGGCAATTTTGCAAACGAACTCGCGTAGTGCCAAAGATGTATATCATCTGGCTGCTGTGCACCGTGTTGCTGGCAGTAAAAGCCTTCGCTTTCTCACCGATCAACGACGATATGGCCGTGCGCAATTTGCTCATGGCGTTACTAGCGGCAGCCCTTTTGGTCCCTTATTTCAAACGTTCGCGTCGGGTGAAAGAGACCTTTACCGAATAACCCTGCGGTTACCCCGTTGTCCCTGGGGCGCTTATTTAAGATAATAAGCGGTTGTAGCGTCTGATCTCTGTGCTCAGACGCTGATTTATTTCCCGTTATATTCAGGCAATGTCATGACTTCTTACCTGTTACTGTTCGTCGGCACCGTGCTGGTGAACAACTTTGTTTTGGTTAAGTTTCTCGGTTTGTGCCCATTTATGGGCGTATCCAAAAAACTCGAATCCGCTATCGGCATGGGATTAGCCACTACATTCGTCATTACGTTGTCGAATATCTGCTCGTGGATCGTAAACACCTTTGTGCTGATGCCGCTGGGCCTGGTTTATCTGCGCACTATGGCCTTCATTCTGGTCATTGCCGTTGTCGTGCAGTTCACTGAGATGGTGGTGCGAAAAACCAGCCCGTCGCTTTATCGCCTGCTGGGTATCTTCCTGCCGCTTATCACCACCAACTGCGCAGTACTGGGCGTTGCCCTGTTGAACATCAATCAGGCCCACAACTTCATGCAGTCTGCACTGTATGGTTTTGCTGCGTCGCTCGGCTTCTCGCTGGTGATGGTGTTGTTCGCTGCTATCCGCGAACGTCTGGTGGTGGCTGATGTGCCAGCACCATTCAAAGGTTCATCGATTGCCCTGGTCACGGCGGGCCTGATGTCACTGGCCTTTATGGGCTTTACCGGTCTGGTGAAATTCTAATGTTTGAACTGTGGGTTGCGATTGGTGCGCTGACGGCATTGGCACTGGTCTTCGGGCTGCTGCTGGGTTATGCGTCGCGCCGCTTTGCCGTTGAAGGCAATCCTGTTGTCGATCAAATTGACGCTATCCTGCCACAAAGCCAGTGCGCGCAGTGCGGTTACCCTGGCTGTAAGCCTTACGCTGAAGCGGTCGCCAATGGCGATAACATCAATAAATGCGTGCCCGGTGGCGAAGCCGTGATGCTCAAACTTTCCGCGCTGCTCAACGTTGAACCGCAACCGCTGGGCGATGACGTCGCCGCCACCGCGCCCATTCGCACCGTGGCTTATATCGACGAAAGTAATTGCATCGGCTGCACCAAATGCATTCAGGCCTGTCCGGTTGACGCCATCGTGGGTGCCACCCGCGCCGTACATACCGTGATCACTGATTTATGCACCGGCTGTGATCTGTGTGTCGCCCCGTGCCCCACTGACTGCATAGAGATGCTGCCGATTAAAACCACCACCGCAAACTGGAAGTGGGATATGAAATCCATTCCGGTGCAAGTCATCCATGCGGAGTAAGCGCAACGCCATGTTTAATCTTTTCTCCGCGCTCAAAAAAGACAAGCTGTGGGACTTCGACGGTGGCATTCATCCGCCGGAAATGAAGACCCAGTCCAGCCACGTGCCGCTGCGTCGTGTGCCGTTATCAGAGCGCTTTATTATTCCTCTTCAGCAGCATCTGGGTCCTGAGGGTGAGCTGTGCGTAAAAGCCGGTGATCGGGTCTTAAAAGGTCAGCCACTGACGACGGGCCGCGGCCGCACCGTGCCTGTTCATGCTCCGACGTCAGGCATTATCACCGCCATTGAGCCACATATCACCGCGCATCCCTCCGGACTGAAAGAGCTGTGTGTGTTGATTCAGGCCGACGGCGAAGATCGCTGGGTTGAACGTGACGTTGTCACGGACTATCACCAGCTTGATGCTGCCGAACTCAATGCCCTTATTCATCAGGCAGGTATTGCAGGTCTTGGTGGCGCCGGTTTCCCGACCGCCAGTAAACTTCAGGGCGGTATGACTTCTACCCGCACGCTGATCCTCAACGCCGCAGAATGTGAGCCCTACATCACTGCCGATGACCGGCTAATGCAGGAACACGCTGGGGAGATCCTCGAAGGCACGCGCATTCTTTGCCATATGCTTCATCCCGAACGCGTGATCATCGGCATAGAAGACAACAAGCCGGAAGCTATCCGTGCACTGAAACAGGCTATCAAAGCCGAACAGGCGGATGGCGTAGCCATTGAACTGCGCGTGGTTCCGACCAAATACCCGTCGGGCGGTGCCAAGCAGCTGACCAAAATTTTAACCGGGCTCGAAGTGCCGAAAGGTCACCACTCCTCCCACATCGGCGTATTAATGCAGAACATCGGTACCGTGTTTGCCATTAAACGCGCGATTATCGACGGCGAGCCGCTGATTGAACGCGTCGTGACGCTGACCGGCGAAGCGATGGGTAAACCGGGCAATGTATGGGCACGTCTCGGCACGCCGATTGCTGACCTGATGACCGAAGGCGCGCTGCGCCCGCAGGGTACGCAGAAGATGGTGATCATGGGTGGCCCGTTGATGGGCTTCACCCTGCCGTCGCTCGATGTGCCGGTAGTGAAAATCTCCAACTGCCTGCTGGCCCCGTCGGAGAGCGAAATGGGTCAGCAGGAACCGGAGGAAGCCTGTATTCGTTGCAGCCTGTGTGCGGATGCCTGCCCGGCAGGACTTTTGCCACAACAACTCTACTGGTTTAGCCGGGGGCAGGAGCATGAGAAGGCGCGCAATCATAATCTGTTTGACTGCATCGAGTGTGGTGCCTGCGCCTATGTCTGCCCGAGTAATATTCCGCTGGTGCAATATTACCGCCAGGAGAAAGCCGAAATCCGTGCCGTAGATTTAGAAACCGCCAAAGCCACCGAGGCTAAAGCGCGATTCGAGGCAAAACAGGCACGTATGGAACGCGAGAAACTGGCCCGCGAAGAGAAGCACCAGAAATCGGCAGTGAAACTCGACACGCCGGTAGCAGAGAAAGCACCAAAAACAGAGGTCGTGACGTCCGCTGAGGCGCAGGAGAGCGTCGATGATGTCGATCCGCGTCAGGCTGCGCTGGCCGCCGCCATTGCGCGCGCAAAAGCGAAAAAAGCCGCTGCCACTCAGGAGGCCGCCGTGGCCTCTGAACCCATCACCACGCCATCGGCACCCGTGCAGACTGAAGATGACAGCGCCCGTAAGGCAGCGGTCGCCGCCGCGATTGCCCGCGTGAAAGCCAAGAAAGCCGGGAATACAGGTGTCGTGGTAAACGCCACTGACAGCACCCTGTCTGTGACACCATCACCGGCTGAACCTTCCGCTGATGATAAGCGCAAAGCCGCTGTCGCGGCAGCCATTGCCCGTGCGAAAGCCAAAAAAGCCGCTTCGCAGGAAGAGACCTCTGAGGAAGTCGCATCAGAACCAACACAACAAGAAAGTGATCCACGCAAAGCCGCAGTGGCTGCTGCGATCGCCCGGGTTAAGGCGCGTAAAGCTGCCGCTCAGACAATGTCGAACGAGGAATAAATGGCTTTTCGAATCGCGAGTTCTCCTTTCACCCATAACCGGCAAAACACCAGCACTATCATGCTGATGGTGATTTTAGCCTGTATTCCCGGCCTGCTGGCGCAAGTGTGGTTCTTTGGCTACGGCACGCTGGTGCAGCTGGCGCTGGCGATTATCATCGCCCTGCTGACCGAAGGTGCGGTGTTGCAACTGCGTAAAATGCCGGTCAAAAAACGTCTGGGAGATAACACCGCCCTGTTGACGGCAGTATTACTTGGCATCAGCCTGCCACCGCTCGCGCCGTGGTGGATGGTGGTAATAGGTACAGTGTTTGCCATTGTCATCGCCAAGCAGCTATACGGCGGGCTGGGTCAAAACCCTTTTAATCCGGCGATGGTCGGTTACGTGGTGCTGCTTATCTCCTTCCCGGTACAGATGACCACCTGGTTGCCGCCGGATGCGCTGCAACACCACCATGTCGGTTTGGCTGATACCCTGATGACCATTTTTACCGGCCATAACAGCCAGGATTTAACCGCCTATCAGTTGCAGATGAACGTAGACGGTGTGACCCAGGCTACGCCACTGGATGCCTTCAAAACCGGTTTGCGCTCAGGCCACAGCGCCGATCAGGTGCTGTCTGAGCCGCTGTTTAGCGGCATTCTGGCCGGTCTCGGCTGGCAGTGGATCAACCTCGGCTTTCTGGCCGGTGGCCTGTTCCTGATGGCGAAAAAGATCATCAGCTGGCACATCCCGGTCAGTATGTTAGTAATGCTGACCTTCTGCGCTGCGCTGGCCTGGGGCTTATCGCCGGAAGCCTACCCGCCGCCAATGATTGGCCTGTTCTCCGGCGCGACTATGCTGGGTGCGTTCTTTATCGCCACTGACCCAGTGACGGCCTCCACCACACCGAAAGGACGTCTGATCTTCGGCGCGCTGATCGGCTTGCTGGTATGGCTTATCCGTACTTATGGCGGTTATCCGGACGGTATCGCCTTCGCCGTTTTGCTGGCGAACATCACCGTGCCGCTGATTGACCATTACACCCAACCGCGCGTTTACGGGCATCGCTGAGGACAGCATGGAAAAAGGCAAAATGTTACAGACCATGCGCCGTCACGGCGTCACGCTCGCAGTGTTTGGCGCGCTGATGACCGGTATGACAGCCGTCGTGAATATGCTCACCAAGCCAACTATTGAGCATCAGGCACTGTTACAGCAGAAGAATCTTTTCGACGAAGTGATCCCGTCCGATGTTTATGATAACAATATGCAGAGTGAATGTTACAACGTCACTGATGACGCGCTGGGCAGTGCGGGCACCCACCGCCTTTATCTGGCGCGAAAAGAGGGCCAGCCCGTCGCGGCGGCGATTGAAACTACTGCACCGGACGGATACTCCGGCGCCATCCAGCTGTTGGTCGCCGCTGATTTTCATGGCAAAGTCTATGGTACCCGCGTGCTGGAACAACATGAAACACCGGGACTGGGTGATAAAATTGAAGTGCGTGTCTCTGACTGGATTAAAAGTTTTGCTGGAAAGGTCATCAGTAGCCCTGACGATGCACGGTGGGCGGTCAAAAAAGATGGCGGCATGTATGACCAGTTTACCGGCGCCACGATCACACCGCGTGCCGTGGTTCGTTCAGTGAAACGTACCGCACTGTTTATCGAGACGGTACCGTCTCAGCTTTCCCACCTCACCCCTTGTGGAGCCCGTGATGAGTGAAGCCAAAAAGATAATTGTTCAGGGTCTGTGGACCAATAACTCCTCGCTGGTGCAGCTGCTGGGCCTCTGCCCGCTGCTGGCGGTGACGTCAACGGCGACCAATGCGCTCGGTCTGGGGCTTGCCACCACGCTGGTGCTGACCTGCACCAACGCCATGATCTCTGCATTCCGTCGCTGGGTGCCCAATGAGATCCGTATTCCTATTTACGTGCTGATCATCGCCTCCGTGGTCAGTACCGTGCAGATGTTGATCAACGCTTATGCCTTTGGGCTCTATCAGGCACTGGGGATTTTCATCCCGCTTATCGTCACCAACTGTATTGTGGTTGGCCGCGCTGAAGCTTGTGCCGCCAGCAGTCCAGTGCATCTGGCCGCGCTGGATGGCATGATGACTGGCCTGGGCGCAACGGCAGCGATGTTTGTACTCGGTTCGATGCGTGAAATTCTCGGCAGCGGCGTACTGTTTAACGGTGCTGATTTACTGCTGGGCAGTTGGGCCAAAGTGCTGCGCGTCGAAGTGATTCATCTGGATAATCCGTTCCTGCTGGCCATGCTGCCACCGGGTGCCTTTATTGGCCTTGGCCTGCTGCTGGCAGGCAAATATCTGATTGATCAGCGCCAGAAAGCCCGACAGACCGCGAAGATTGAAGCTGCCCGCCAGCAAAGTCTGCCTGACGGTAATACAGGCAATGCGTCATGAATAAAGAAAAACGCATTGCTATACTCAGTCGCCTGCGGGAAAACAATCCGCATCCGACTACCGAACTGGTTTACACCACCCCGTTCGAGCTGCTGATCGCCGTATTGCTCTCCGCGCAGGCCACTGATGTCAGTGTCAACAAAGCCACTGCTAAGCTTTATCCTGTCGCTAACACGCCCGCGGCGATGCTCGAACTGGGCGTGGACGGTGTGAAGGAGTACATCAAGACTATCGGGCTGTTCAACGCCAAAGCCGAAAACGTGATCAAAACCTGCCGCATTCTGCTTGAAAAACACAACAGCGAAGTCCCGGAAGACCGCGCCGCCCTTGAAGCCCTGCCGGGCGTCGGGCGCAAAACCGCCAATGTGGTACTCAACACCGCTTTCGGCTGGCCTACCATCGCCGTTGACACACATATCTACCGCGTCTGCAACCGCACCCGTTTTGCTCCTGGCAAGACGGTAGAGGACGTTGAAGACAAACTGCTGAAGGTTGTCCCTTCCGAGTTCAAACTCGACTGCCACCACTGGTTTATCCTGCACGGGCGTTATACGTGCATTGCGAGGAAACCACGGTGTGGATCCTGTTTGATCGAGGACCTTTGCGAGTTTAAAGAAAAAGTTGATTAAGTTTTTTTCGCTTTGAAAAGCTCAGGCTAACTTTTAATTTTGATTTTCATTTCAAAGTCGTGGGCTTGCCGCCCACACTGGCCCAAGGGAGGCGTAAACGCGCCTCCCTTGGAACCCTGCGTTTTTTAACTGCGCGCTATCGCTGAATCGGGATGGCCGTGTTTCAGTTATCCCCTGTTATAGCCGCAAAATCCCGCCGCGTTGCGATCCCCTCCATTCGGGTTCGGACCAACTCACATTAAACCCGTTCGTTGTTTCTCACCTCTCCTCCGGCGGCATTTTTGAATGCGGCCCGGACTTTTTTTAAAAGATAAGAATGGTTATGGATTTGTTTTATGTTTTGAATGTTGACGTGACTTAAGAAAAACAAAAAGTAAGTGGTTTTGCATTTAGAAAAGCTCCAGCCGCGTTCAAAACGACGTCGAATAAGAGGTGGAAAACCGCGCGGGATTTTGCGCGGGTTGTAACCCGCAATGAGAGTACCGCGCAGCGGCGGAGTTTGCGGCTATCACCTTGGCACCTGAAACACGGCCATTGTAACCAGCGTATCTGCCGGTACCCCATGAAAAAGCCCGGAGGTCCAGGGGGCGGCGGCGACTGGCCGCCCCCTGGTCGGTATGGGCCGACGCCCACGGTTTTGAATTTGAATTTAAAAGCGCCCCCGGATCGCCATCCGAACCACTTACCCTAGGCGCCCTACAAACGGTAACCGCAGAGCCGGATCCTTGATGTCTACGCCTAAGTTTAGCCCCAGAACGTTCACCTCGATCCCCTCCTCCACTCCCAGCGTCACGCCCAGAATACCAAGAAGTGAAATCTGCACACCCCGGCCGGAAGGCGGTAAACCGATGGGATTAGTGATGGCACGGTAATCTTTGCCGATGGCATTAGAAGGAAGATCTAACTGCAACTCTGGAACATCACGCCCTATATGCGCCATGAACGTATTGCTGTTCGGCCCAGGCCATGCGTGGTAGGTGTGCGGGAAAGGGTAACTTTTAATGGCCGCTTCAATCTTCGGGATCATCGCTTCAGCCTCGGCACCACGGTGTTCCACCAGCAGTTTAGGCTGTGAACCAAACCAGTAACCATCAGGGATGGCATAGTCACGGCGAACCACATTGGTACTGCCCCAGCTGATCACGTCATAGCGGGTAAACTCTGTTTCCCCTTCACGCTTAAAGATAATCCACGGATGTACTGCCACCAGCCCCCGCCAGCCGTAAGTGGGCGCGGTATAAACCTGAACGATGGCGATACTTTTCAGTTTATGCGGATCCGGCGCTATGCCAGCAGAGTCGCGGCGCGCGGTTGACCAGTTCTGCCCGGCGGGTTGTTCACGGGTCTGTGTGGCTTTCGCGTAGCTATAGCCAAATGACAGCAACAGAACGCAGACAAATCCTAGTGTTAACCATTTCATGGCGATCATGCTTTATTCACTCTGGCCTGTTGCTGAGAAATAAACACAGTACGCAACCCTTATCGGACAGACAATATGAAACTACACTTTATCGCAGACAAACATTTCTGCATTTTTTAGTGATTCACTTAATGACAAAAGGATAGATATGACTGACTCCTTCAAAGCTTTAGTTATCGGCGCATCGCGCGGCATCGGTTTAGGCGTGGTTAACGAGTTGGCAAAACGCGGCTGGCAGGTAACTGCAACCACACGCGGCGCTACGCCTGACAGTGCTCCGGCTTCGGTTGAGTGGCTGAAACTCGACATCAATAAACCAGCAGAAAGGCACGCGGTGAGAGAGGTTCTTTCAGAAATCCGGTTTGATCTGATTTTTATCAATGCCGGCGTATTCGGACCAGGCCATCAGGATGTCACAAAATCCAGCGACGATGAGATTGTGCAGCTGTTCATGAGCAACACCTTTTCCCCCGTCCGCTGCGCCGCAGAGTTACTTCCTTTGCTGAAGCCAAAAACTGGCATCATGGCCCTGATGACCTCCCAACTGGCGAGTTTGAATGAAAATGAGGTGGCGACCTATCCGCTTTATTCTGCCAGCAAAGCGGCGTTAAACATGCTGACTCGTGGTTTAAAAGAGGCGACAGATAAACATCAACAAACGCTGCTCTCTGTCCATCCGGGCTGGGTACAAACCGATATGGGCGGCGAGAATGCTACGCTGACTATCACTGAGAGTACCCAGGGTATTGTCGACCAGTTCGAAGCATATCGAGGTAAAGGCGGACATCACTTCATCGAGTATTCAGGGCGGGAATTACGGTGGTGATATTGGGCGGCAGCCCAAACCGGCTTTTTAATATTTAACTTGCAATTAAAACAAAAAAACGAGGCCAGACGCTAATCTGGCCCCGCTCAACCGGTGATTAAACCGACCCCAGTTTTACCCCTTCATGCTACCTACCATGTCTTCCGGGCGAACCCACTCGTCGAACTGGGCTTCGGTCAGGTAACCGAGTTTCAGCGCCGAAGCTTTCAGGGTTAATCCCTCTTTATGGGCTTTCTTAGCAATTTCGGCCGCTTTGTCATAGCCGATATGGGTATTGAGCGCCGTCACCAGCATCAGCGACTCATTGAGCAGTTGGGTGATACGGTCACGGACCGGTTCGATACCTACGGCGCAGTGCTCGTTGAAACCACGCATACCATCGGCCAGCAGGCGGATGGATTGCAGGAAGTTATGAATCACCATCGGACGGAAGACGTTCAGCTCGAAGTTACCGGATGCGCCGCCAATGTTAACCGCAACGTCGTTGCCCAGAACCTGTGCACACAGCATGGTCATGGCTTCGCACTGGGTCGGGTTCACTTTGCCCGGCATGATGGAACTGCCTGGCTCGTTTTCCGGAATAGCGATTTCACCAATGCCGCAGCGTGGGCCGGAAGATAACCAGCGCACATCGTTGGCGATTTTCATCAACGAAGCGGCCAGACCTTTCAGGGCACCATGACCGTGAACCAGCGCATCACAGGTTGCCAGCGCTTCGAATTTGTTCGGGGAGGTAACGAAAGGCTGTTTGGTTTGTTCTGCTAATGCTTTAGCTACGCGCACCGCGTATTCCGGGTGCGTATTCAGACCGGTACCTACCGCGGTTCCGCCCAGCGCAAGTTCGGCAATGTGCGGGATACTGGCTTCGATATGTACCATGCTGTGAGCCAGCATCGCGACCCAGCCAGAAATTTCCTGGCCCAGCGTCAGCGGCGTGGCGTCCTGCAGATGGGTACGGCCGATTTTCACGATATCTTTGAAAGCTTCAGATTTGGCCGCCAACGTTTTGTGCAGCTCTTTCAGCTCAGGCAGCAACGTTTCGCGCAGTTCGATCACCGCCGCCACGTGCATGGCAGTCGGGAAAACATCGTTCGAGCTTTGGCTCTTGTTCACATCATCGTTAGGGTGAACTTTACGCCCTTCGCCGCGCTCACCACCGAGGATTTCACTCGCCCGGTTAGCCAGCACTTCGTTCATGTTCATGTTGGTTTGCGTACCGGAACCGGTCTGCCAGATAGCCAGCGGGAACTCAGTCGGGTGCTTGCCTGCCAGTACTTCATCGGCAGCGGCAATAATGGCGTTACCACGTTCGGCCGGAAGCAGGCCTAAATCCATATTCACACAGGCTGCCGCACGCTTGGTTTGCGCCAGCGCGTGGATCAGGGCTTCAGGCATTTTTTCAGAAGAGATACGGAAATGTTCGAGTGAACGCTGCGTCTGTGCGCCCCAAAGCTTATCTGCCGGTACGTCGATTGGACCCATTGAGTCTTTTTCAATGCGAGTCGCTGCTGCCATTACTGTCTCCTTAGCACTCTTTAATGAATGTTTATATGTTCTGCAGGGTTACCGCCTTGCGCTCCCACGCGTTGCCTTCACTGGCGGCCCGTCGAGTATAGTGACATATATCGCCAAGGTATAATCCCACGGCGACAGAATAATGGGATTTAGCTCTCACCGCACTTTTTCGTCATCAGCAGTTGCTTAAGCGGGTGAGGTCATTGTTTACTACGCGCCAGAGTTTTTATTTACATCATCCCCACGCATGAACGGGAATTCAGGACGAAATATGCAAAAAATGAAAAATGGTGTACAAAATTACGCCTGGGGCAGTACTGACGCATTGACCAAGCTGTACGGTATTCCCAACCCTGACGGAAAACCTATGGCCGAATTGTGGATGGGAGCGCATCCGAAAAGCAGCTCCTGTGTCACGAATGCTGAAGGCAAGGAAATGTCCCTGCGCGACCAAATTAGCGCCAACCTGGAAGAACAACTGGGTAAGAAAGTCGCAGAACGTTTCGGTGAACTGCCTTTCCTGTTTAAAGTATTGTGTGCCGACCAACCTTTGTCGATCCAGGTTCATCCAAGCAAACGCGCTGCTGAAATTGGTTTTGCCAAAGAGAATGCCGCGGGTATTCCGCTTGATGCCGCAGAACGTAATTATAAAGATCCTAACCATAAACCCGAGCTGGTCTATGCCCTGACCCCATTCCAGGCGATGAATGGCTTTCGTGAGTTACGCGATATCGTTACGCTGCTGCAACCAGTGTCAGGTGCTAACCCACATATTGCCGAATTCCTGACCCATCCGGATGTTGATCATCTGCGTACTCTGTTTGCTGGCTTGCTTAGCCTTGAAGGTGAAGCCAAGTCACTGGCGCTGGGCGTACTGAAATCGGCACTGAATAACCAACGGGGTCAGCCGTGGGATACCATCCGCAGTATTAGTGAGTTTTATCCGGATGACAGCGGCCTGTTCTCCCCCCTGCTGCTGAATGTGATCACCCTGCAACCTGGCGAAGGCATGTTCCTGTATGCCGAAACCCCACACGCATATCTGAACGGTGTCTCGCTGGAAGTCATGGCCAACTCAGATAACGTGCTGCGCGCCGGTCTGACGCCTAAATATATCGACGTGCCTGAGTTACTGGCTAACCTCAAATTTACCGCTAAACCAGCGGGTGACCTGCTGACTACGCCGGTTGAACGCGGCGCAGAGCTCAACTTCCCCATTCCAGTGGATGACTTTGCTTTCTCCATCCACAGCGTGTCTGCGACCGAGCAGACTCAGGCCCAGCAGAGTGCCGCCATCATCTTCTGTATTGAAGGCCAGGCGGTACTGACGAAAGGAGAACACACGCTGGTACTGAAACCGGGTGAATCCTGCTACCTGGCTGCCAGCGAATCACCGGTGAGTGTCAGTGGAAACGGCCGTATCGCCAGGGTATTTAACCGCCTTTAAATTTGGTATGGGGGTAATAAACCCATTATTAATGAGGCGAAACCCCTCATTTTAGTGAAAAATTTGCCATTTAGTCCCTACTTCACCCACAATAAATGGCGCCGTAAGGCGTCTTTTATTTTCGGGACATTTTCTAAGGATGAACAGAACTATGAAAAAATCGTTAGTGGCTGTAAGCGTCATTGTGGTCCTCGGCGCGGCCTGGACAGGCGTCTCGTGGTATACCGGTAAAATGATCGAACAGCACATGGCGGAAGTGTCTACCAATGCCAACAGCCAACTGCAATCCTCATTCCCGAAAGCGGGTGTTAATGTTTCCTATCAGGATTACCACCGTGGTCTGTTCAGCAGCCAGGTGCGCATTGTTCTGAAACCTGATGCCGCCGCGGCCGCAGCAGGGACCAGCGCGCTGAAAACAGGTGATGAAATTGCCTTTATCGAAACTATCGATCATGGCCCTTTCCCCGCAGCCCAGCTGAAAAAATTTAACCTGATCCCAAGCATGGCATCAGTGCACTCTGAACTGCAAAACACCCCAACGCTGAAACCGCTGTTTGACGTGACCAAAGGCAAATCGCTGGTCACGGCTGACACCCGCGTTTCTTACAGCGGCGGCAGCTCTTCTGCTATCAACATTATTCCGGTTGATTACGATAAAAATAATAGCAAGCTGCAGTTTGGCGGGGCCGATATCAATGTCGCCGTTGATAAAGATCTGACCAAAATGAACTTCGATGGTAAGAGTGACAGCATTGCTGTGACTTCGCAGAACCAGTTTGGTCAGTTGGAGAAAGTAACCTTTAACGGCTTCTCTCTGGACAGCGATACCCATCAGGGCAAATTTAAAGTCAGCGTTGGCGATCAGAATCTGACCGTGAAACAAGTGGTTGTTAACATCGATGGCAAAGATGCTGCCTCGCTGGACAACTTCAAACTGGTGAGTAAATTCAGTGAAGATGGCAATAATATCAAGGGTCAGCAAGACTACACCCTGGACGCATTGAAAATTCAGGGCACTGATTTCGGCTCGGGTAAACTGACGGTGAAGATTAGCGGTCTTGATGGCGCAGCACTGAAAACCTTCTCCGACAGTTACAACCAGCAGTCACAGCAGTTGCTGGCGCAGGCGGGTGATCTTGACCCTGCTGTTTATCAGCAGCAGGCAACTGAACTGCTGGCAGCGAATCTGCCACTGTTGCTTAAAGGCAACCCAAGCATCAGCATCGCTCCGCTGAGTTGGAAAAACAGCAAAGGCGAAAGCAGTTTCAATCTTCAGGTTGATCTGAAAGATCCGGCGGCGGGTTCTCAGGCGCAGAGTGGCGATCAGCTGATTTCACAGCTGGTGAGCAAAGTTGACGCAAAACTGACTATCCCGGTTGCTATGGCAACAGAGATGACCACCCAGACGGCGAAACTCCAGGGTTACAACGGTGACGACGCCGAGAAGCTGGCTAAACAGCAGGTGCAAGGTATCGCAGCGATGGGGCAGATGTTCAAAATTACCACGCTGAAAGACGACACTATCTCCAGCAGCTTCCAGTATGCAGACAATCAGGTTGATCTGAATGGGCAGAAAATGACCCTTCAGGAATTTGCCGGTCTGTTTGGTATCTTTGGCGGTAACGCCCTTGCGCCGCAAACTGAAGCGCCGGCACCTCTGGCACCGCCAGTGGCCCCTGTTGCACCCAATGCTCAATAAGTACTGAATAGTACCTAGCAAAAGCCCGTCTCAGGACGGGCTTTTTTATGTCGGTTATTTAGCGAAGACGTCATTTCTGGCCATCAGGCTGATTCACGCTCAATTAGAGCAGGCGGCACAATAATGCTCTGGGCTTCGAGATTCTGCCCGCCAATTCGCATTAACAGACGGCGGGCAGCCGCATGCCCTATTTCACGCGCTGAACTGGCAATGGCGGTCAGTGGGGGCTCCGTCAGTTCCGCTCCTGGTGCATCTTCCATCACGATCATGGCGATCTGTTGCTGGAAGAAGTTATCAACGGCCCCACCGCCAATCAGGTTACCTGTGCGCATAATACCGAAATAGGCTCCCAACGCTACCGAGGATTTATGACAGACAATGGCACTGATTTTCGGATAGTGCTTGAGCAAAGTTTCAGCAGCATCCGCTGCGCACTTCTGTTGATAATCACACTCAATAATCCATTCGCTGCGAAACGGCAGGCCATACTGAACCAGAGTGGAGCAGAACCCTCCCAGCCGCTCCGCGCGGGTCAAAGAATCACTCAGCCCTCCCAGATAAGCAATCTGCTTATGGCCGCGTTTAATCAGATATTCCGTGGCCATTTTTGCCGCCAGCATGTTATCCGGGCGGACCAGATCCACCCCGTCAATACCGCTGGCACGGGAGGCGCAAATAAGCGGAACGCCCTGCTCATCGGCCCTCTCCTTCAACGTGGCGGGCGCGTTCTCTCCACCCGCAATCACAATACCGTCAACACCGTGAGTCAACAGCGTTTCGAAACAGCGGCACAACCCTTTGCCCGAAGACCCACTCTGCAGCAGAAACAGAACTTTTCCCTGCGCTTCGAGCATCTCGCTTAATCCGGCGGTCATCTCGGCATAAAACGGTTCACAGATGTCGCGGACAATCAGGCCCACCACGCCGGACTCCCCGCCGCGCAGGGTACTGGCCTGACGATTGCGTACAAAACCAAGATGATCAACCGCCTGGTTAACCCGTTCGGCCGTGGCCGGAGAGATGCGCCCTTTGCCACTGAGCACCAGTGAAACCGTCGTCACTGAGGTGCCCGCATGCTGGGCAACATCAATGATGGTGATTTTTTTCTGGCTCATGGTTTTATATACGTCATAAAAAGTTTTACGCCTGTCATGGAAACTCCTGGGACTGCTGATCCTTTTTACCACCAACAATTTATCAAAATCAGCGTTATCGCGGATTAAAAGCCTAACAAAATCGACATTTAGATAAAACGTTTTATCTGTCCGTAAGCTTATCTTGCGGGCATGGTTAATTAATGTGAGCTTCCGCACGATTAAATTAGGTAAAACGTTTTATCTTAGCGCCCATCAACAAAACTTGGTTCGTTTTTACTCTTTCAGGGGAATGATAATGCCAGCCAGTAAGAAACAACGCGTCACACTTTGGGAGTTTTTCCAGAGTTTAGGTAAAACCTTTATGCTTCCGGTCGCCCTGCTGTCGTTCTGCGGGATCATGATGGGTATCGGCAGTTCGTTAAGCAGTCATGATGTGACCACACTGTTACCCGCGCTGGGTAATCCGATCCTGCAGCTGATTTTCACCTGGATGAGCAAAGTCGGTTCGTTCGCCTTCAGCTTCCTGCCGGTGATGTTCGCTATCGCTATCCCGCTGGGCATGGCACGTGAGAACAAAGGCGTAGCTGCGTTCTCCGGCTTCGTCGGTTATGCGGTGTTGAACCTGGCGATCAACTTCTATCTGACCGCCAACGGCACCCTGCCGACGGTCGATCCGATGATCCTCAAAGCCAACAACATTCAGATGATCCTTGGCATTCAGTCGATCGATACCGGTATTCTGGGTGCGGTGATTGTCGGCATCATTGTCTACATCCTGCATGAGCGTTACAACACAATCCGTCTGCCGGATGCGCTGGCTTTCTTCGGCGGCACCCGTTTTGTACCGATTGTCACTACCGTGGTGCTCGGACTGGTAGGTCTGATCATTCCATTGATCTGGCCATTCTTTGCCGCCGGTATTAACGGTCTGGGTCGCCTGATTCATGATGCAGGCGTTTTTGGTCCGATGATTTTCGGTTCAGGCGAGCGTCTGCTGCTGCCTTTTGGTCTGCACCACATTCTGGTGGCGTTAATCCGCTTCACCGAAGCGGGTGGTACTCTGGATGTGTGTGGCCGTGAAGTCAGCGGTGCGCTGACCATCTTCCAGGCGCAGCTTTCCTGTCCTACCACTCACGGCTTTGCCGAGAGCGCCACTCAGTTCCTGTCACAAGGTAAAATGCCAGCCTTCCTCGGCGGCCTGCCGGGTGCGGCACTGGCGATGTACCACTGCGCCAAACCTGAAAACCGTCATAAAATTAAAGGCCTGCTGATTTCCGGCGTCGTCGCCTGCGTAGTCGGCGGTACAACTGAACCGATCGAGTTCTTGTTCCTGTTCGTCGCACCGGTTCTGTATGTTATCCATGCGTTCCTGACCGGCCTGGGCTTCACCGTGATGTCAGTACTGGGCGTGACTATCGGTAACACCGACGGCAACATTATCGACTTCGTGGTGTTCGGTATTCTGCACGGTATGGCGACTAAGTGGTATCTGGTGCCGGTTGTGGCAGCTATCTGGTTCGCGGCTTACTATGCTATCTTCCGCTTCGCTATCACGCGCTTTAACATCAAAACGCCGGGTCGCGAATCTGACACTATGCCTAACGCAGCACCCGTGCCTTCTTCCAGCAAATCAGGCTATAACGTACCGGTTATTCTGAGTGCACTGGGTGGCGCAGGTAACATCGTCTCACTGGATAACTGTATTACCCGTCTGCGTTTGTCCGTGCATGATATGTCTTTGGTTGATGATGCAACGCTGAAAGCCAACCGCGCCATCGGGGTAGTTCACCTGAACGACCATAACCTGCAGGTGGTAATTGGCCCGCAGGTGCAATCGGTAAAAGATGAACTGGATTACCTTATCCGCGAAGCTAACAATCAGGCCACTGCGTCTGAACCCGCCACCGCGTAAACGGTGACAGAAAGATTGATGATCACAGGGCGACGTCAGGTCGCCCTTTTCTGCTTTCGTACTGGCCCTTTTCAGGGAGTGAAAAAATGTCTTCAAATCTGTTTGATTTCTCAACCGTCGTTGACCGTCACGGTACCTGGTGTACTCAGTGGGATTACGTTGCAGATCGCTTTGGCAGCGCCGACTTACTGCCCTTCACCATTTCGGATATGGATTTCGCCACCGCCCCCTGCATTCTTGAAGCCTTGCAGAAACGCCTGCAGCACGGCGTTCTTGGCTACAGCCGCTGGAAGCACGATGATTTCATCGGTGCCATCGAACACTGGTACCAGCAGCGTTTCAACAGCCATATTGACCGCGACATGGTGGTTTATGGGCCGTCAGTAATTTATATGGTGGCACAACTTATCCGCCAATGGACGCAGCCGGGCGAAGGCGTACTGACCTTTACCCCCGCCTATGACGCGTTTTTCAAAGTGGTGGAAGGAAATCAACGCGATATCATCGCCTGCCCTCTGGATAAAAACGGCAACGACTGGTCACTGAATGTGGCGTTGCTGGAGCAACAGTTGTCCCGGCCTGATTGCACACTATTACTGTTATGCAGCCCGCATAATCCGACCGGCAAAGTCTGGACGCGGAGCGAACTGACGCTGATTGCAGAACGTTGTGCACGCCATCAGGTACGCGTGATCAGCGATGAAATACATATGGATATGGTCTGGGGAGATAACCAACATACTCCGTGGAATGAAGTGGCACGTGATCAATGGGCTCTGCTGACATCAGGTTCGAAAAGCTTCAATATTCCGGCGCTGACCGGTGCATATGGCCTGATCAGCGACAAGACACAACGTGATAGCTATCTGCATCAGCTGAAAGCCTGTGACGGACTCTCCTCCCCGGCCGTTCTGGCTGTGCACGCGCACGTCGCAGCGTACCGTGAAGGCGAAGTCTGGCTCGATGCCCTGCGGGCATACCTGCAAGATAACCTGCGTTATGTGGCTGAGCAGTTGAACGCAGCCTTCCCGCAGCTGAACTGGCAGCCGCCGCAGTCCACCTATCTGGCCTGGATTGATCTGCGTCCGCTGGGTATTGACGATAAATTGCTACAGAAAGAGCTGATCGAGCATCAGAAAGTCGCCATTATGCCCGGCTACACCTACGGCGTGGAAGGCGAAGGTTTTCTGCGGCTCAACGTCGGCTGCCCACGCTCGAAAGTGGCGCTGGGCGTAGAGAAATTGATCGCCGGGATCCGCGCTTTACAGTAAGTCATTTTACGGGCGCACAGGCTGCGCCCGTCCTCTCTCCGCGCTATTGCGCAAAAACAGCGCGCGATCGCTTCATTTATCGGCGTTTGTTGCGCAACACAATTTCCCAAATCTTTCCCAACCGTTATAATGCATCGCACTTTTCTAACAATAATGAGTGCACACCATGATCGATTCCCGCCTTCCTCTGACTGACATTCATCGCCACCTTGATGGCAACATCCGCGCTCAGACCATTCTCGATTTAGGCCGCCAGTTTAATCTCACCCTGCCTGCCAGCGAAATCGACGCGCTGCGCCCGCACGTGCAGGTGATGGAGACTGCGCCGGATCTGGTGAGCTTCCTGCAAAAACTCGACTGGGGCGTTAAAGTGCTGGGGGATCTAGATGCCTGCCGCCGGGTGGCACAGGAGAACGTTGAGGATGCGGCAAGAGCTGGTCTCCATTACACCGAACTCCGCTTCTCCCCTTATTACATGGCAATGACGCACAAACTTCCGGTGGCTGGCGTGGTGGAAGCCGTGATTGAAGGTATCCGCCGTGGCCGCCAGAACCATGATATCGACGTGCGTTTAATCGGTATTCTGAGCCGCACTTTCGGCGAGGAGGCCTGTTTACAGGAGCTGGACGGTCTGCTGGCGCACCGTGACGGCATTACCGCCCTCGATCTGGCCGGAGATGAACTCGGTTTCCCGGGCAGTCTTTTCCTTAGCCATTTCAATAAAGCGCGTGACGCGGGCTGGCGTATTACTGTACATGCCGGTGAAGCGGCGGGTCCTGAGAGTATCTGGCAAGCAATCCGTGAGCTGGGGGCCGAGCGTATCGGTCACGGCGTAAAAGCGGCAGAAGATACCGAGCTGATGGATTTCCTGGCGAAGCATCAGATTGGCGTGGAATCCTGCCTGACCTCAAACATTCAGACCAGCACTGTCTCCTCACTGGAGAATCACCCGCTGGCGGTGTTCCTGCGTCACGGCGTGCTGGCTTCGATCAACACCGATGACCCGGCGGTACAGGGTATCGAGATTGAACACGAATACCGCGTTGCGGCACCGGCTGCCGGGCTGACGATGGCTGAAATCCGCCAGGCGCAAGAAAACGGCCTGACGATGGCATTTTTGAGTGATGCAGAGAAAGACGCAATCCGCGCTAAAGTGAAAGGTTAATTCAGACAACCGGGCGCAGCGAATGCCGCGCCCTTGTTTTAAAACGTTTAAACAGCAAAATAACTCACCCGCTACTTTTTCAGCTGTTGCCATTTCAAATCGTTTGTTCCTACCACCTGCGGGTCACGCACGCACTGTAAAACCACGCTGTCTGCGGTCACTACCGCCCCCTCGCTGTAACTTTTATTGTTATAAATGCAGCAGCGGTGGCAGGTCGGCGCGCTGTTCTGATTATTCGCACCGCTGTTTTCCCAGATTTGTGGCGGCAACGGCACCACGACGTCCGTACTGTTTCCGCTCAGCCCGGCGCGGTTTGCCATCGCCGGGACAGCCAGCAGGGAGGAACTGACCAGCATTGTCATTATCAATTTATTCATCATGTGTCGCTTCCTTCCCTTTGGGCGTTGCCTTGCGGCGTTTGGGTGCACTTTTGGCGCTTTTCGCGCCGGTAGCCGCTTTGCCAGCCCCCGTCGGTTTAGACGGAATGGTGCGAAATGCTGACGAAACGCGGTTGTTTTTAGCCTGCACAATCAGGTTCTGTAAGGTCGCGACCAGAGGTTGCATAAAATCCTGATAGCGACAGTTTTTCTCGCTGATACGGGTAAGGCTCGACTCCCAGTCAGCGGTCATGTCTGGCCTGCCCGCGATATCTGGCAGCGAATGAATCAAAGCTCGCCCGGTATCGCTCGAATGAATATAGCGCCCTTTCTTGTACAAAAATTCACGGCGGAACAGTAATTCAATGATTCCTGCACGGGTCGCTTCCGTACCCAGACCGTCAGTAGCACGCAGAATTTTTTTCAGCTCTTTGTCTTGTACGAAACGCGCAATACCAGTCATGGCTGACAGCAAGGTTGCATCGGTAAAGGGCCGTGGTGGCTGGGTCTGACGTTCCACCACTTCGCCTCTTTCGCACAGCAGTTCGTCGCCTTTGGCCACCACCGGCAACGGCGTGCCTTCATTCTCTTCGTCCCGCTCTTTACTGCCGAGCATCGTGCGCCATCCGGCTTCCGCCAGAAACCGCGCCTTGGCGATAAATTTGCCCCCGGCGATATCGAGATCAATCACGCATTTACGGAAAACCGCATCCGGGCAGAATTGCATCAGGTACTGTCGCGCCACCAGGTTGTAAATTTTTTGCTCATCATCGGTCAGGCTGACTTTACTGCTGCGCGCCGTTGGGATGATGGCGTGGTGGGCATCGACCTTTTTGTCGTCCCAGCAGCGGTTGCGCCGGTCAGGATCAACCGCCGGTTGCGGCAGTAAATCCGGCTGATGAATGCTGATCGCATTAAATACCGCGTGACGTCCTGCGAAGTGCTCATCAGGTAGATATCGGCTGTCGGAGCGCGGATACGTAATCAATTTGTGCGTTTCATACAAACGCTGGCAAATATCCAGTATTTGCTGTGCGCTGAGACCGAAGGCTTTAGAACCTTCAATTTGTAAAGCCGAGAGTGAAAATGGCAGCGGTGCGACATCATTTTCCCGCTTGTCATTATAGCCTGTGACCAGCGCGGGCTGCCCGGCGATGCGCGCTACCACGTGGTCCGCCAGCGGGCGGTGCAGTAACCGCCCCTCCTCATCCTGATAAGGCTCACACGATTCGCTCGGCTGCCACAGTGCGACGAAACGCTCTTCAGCAGGCGTCACGATGTGCGCTTTCACTTCGAAATAATCTTTGGCAATGAAGTTTTCAATATCTTCATCGCGGCGCACCACCAGGCCCAGCACCGGCGTCTGGACGCGGCCGACCGACAGCACGCCGTTATACCCTGCATTGCGCCCTAGAATCGTGTAGGCGCGGGTCATGTTGATGCCATACAGCCAGTCGGCGCGGGAACGTGCCAGCGCCGAGACACATAGCGGGATGAAATCACGGTTATCACGCAGGCGCTCAATGGCGCGCTCCACTGCCTGCGGATTGAGGTCGTTGATCAGGCAGCGCTGCGTTGCCTGCCGCTTTTCAGGGGCGAGATCGAGGTAATCCAGGACTTCATCTACCAGCAGTTGCCCTTCGCGATCCGGGTCACCCGCATGAACCACCTGGCTGGCTTCCAGCAACAGTTTCTTGATAACGTTGAGTTGCTTGGCTACGGAAGAACGCGGCTGAAGCTGCCATTTTTCGGGAATAATGGGGAGATCGTTGAGCGTCCAGCGCGCATAGCGGCTGTCATAGGCGTCAGGTTGCGCCTGTTCGAGTAAGTGACCGACACACCAGGTCACTACCTGATCGTTGCCGCAGGCAATAAAACCATCACCGCGGCGGTGAGGTTTTGGCAGAACGTCAGCGATAGCACGGGCAAGGCTGGGTTTTTCGGCAATAAATAAACGCATCAGGCGGCTCTCTTCGCTAACAAGCCCGGCAGCACTCTTTTCATTGCCTTAAAAATCATCGTCCTTTCCTTTGTTCACAGCATCATCTGATTGCAGGTAGGACTATGTTAGCTGCTGGCGAGGTAATTGGTAAGTCAGGAAGGTGTCTGGAGCCACATGGTCGCTCACAAAGTCAGCGAATAACCGGTTTATCGGACTTTTACCCGCTAAACCGGTGAAATTATCTCCATTCAGTGATCTAGAAATAGCTCACGAAGGCACTGCTGTCGGCGGGAATAATTTGCGTGCTGGATTTCAACTGTGGTGTCCCGAGATAGAGGAAACCGACGATTTTATCATTCGGGCCGCATTTAAATGCCTGACGCACATCGGCGTGATCGGTCCAGGCACCGGTGCGCCAGATGCCGTTAAAGCCCTGCGCCAATGCCGCCATCTGCATGGCCTGCACTGCACAACCCGCGGACAGCAGCTGTTCCCACTGTGGCACTTTCGGGCTCTCCTTACAGGCCGCAATGATGGTGATGATCTGCGGTGCACGCAGGGGAGCCTGCGTAGCCTTTTCGATTGCCTTCTCATCCGCACCGTCTTTAATCGCCGCTGCGCGCAGTAATTCACTAAAACGGACCAGGCCATCACCTTGTGCAATGACAAAACGCCATGGCTGTAACGCACCGTGGTCGGGCGCTCGCATACCGGCGTTGATGATATTTTGCAGCACTTTGCCCGTCGGCGCAGGTTCTGCCAGACGGGAAGCCGAACGGCGGTTTAACAATAAGTCCAGAGCATCCATAAACCTCTCCTTTAAAATCATCTGATAATGATAGGCATTTACGTCACGTTAACATAGGCGAACGTCGTTTTGCCAACGGCAGCTGCTGAGCCTGATATCGCTGAACAACGCCTCAACGCAGTTGAATTGGTAAATTCTGACATGATTTAAAGCTGACATTTTCCGGGCAGGTCATTAGGATAGCGATACTTTTCCCGTCTTGTTGGAGAGACCATGCGCACATTGTGGCGAATTATCGCCGGTTTTTTTAAGTGGACCTGGCGTCTTCTTAATTTCGTCAGAGAATTTATTCTCAATCTCTTCCTGATTCTGATCATTCTGGTTGGCGTCGGTATCTACTTTTCAATGCAGGATAAACCCGCTGATGCCACCAAAGGCGCACTGCTGGTTGACCTGAGCGGCACGGTGGTAGACAAACCGTCCGTAAATAACAAAGTGCGTCAGTGGGGCCGCGAACTGCTGGGTACCTCCAGTAACCGTTTGCAGGAGAACTCGCTGTTTGATTTGGTTGATACCCTCCGTCAGGCCAAAGACGATAAAAACATCACCGGCATAGTGTTACAGCTGACCGACTTCACCGGCACTGATCAAACCTCGTTGCAGTACATCGGTAAAGCCCTGCGCGAATTCCGCGATTCCGGTAAGCCGATTTATGCCATCAATGACAGCTACGATCAGTCTCAATATTATCTCGCCAGTTTTGCCAATAAGATTTACTTGTCGCCGCAGGGCGCCGTCGATCTGCACGGTTTCGCCACCAATAATTTGTATTACAAATCGCTGCTCGAGAAGCTGAAAGTCACCACCAATATTTTCCGTGTCGGTACTTATAAATCCGCCGTCGAACCCTTGATTCGTGATGATATGTCCCCTGCTGCCCGCGATGCAGACAGCCGCTGGATTGGTGGGCTGTGGGATAACTACCTCAATACGGTATCTGCCAACCGTCAGCTCACGCCAGAACAGCTATTCCCTGGAGCTGCAGGTATCCTGGCCGGCATGCAAAAAACCGGTGGCGATATGGCGCAGTATGCGCTGGACAGCAAACTGGTGGACGCGCTGGCTTCACGTCCTGAAGCTGAAAGCGATATGGTTAAGGCCTTTGGCTGGAACAAGAAATCCAAAGATTTTAATTTCACCAGTATTTATGACTACTCGCCAAAACCGAAGCCGGATAACAATGATCCACAGATCGCGGTGATCTTCGCTAACGGTGCGATTAACGATGGTGAAGAGCAACCCGGTGCGGTGGGTGGTGATACCACCGCTCAGCAAATTCGCGATGCGCGCCTGGATCCTAAAATCAAAGCCATCATTCTGCGAGTCAACAGCCCTGGCGGCAGCGTGAGTGCCTCCGAAGTGATCCGTTCTGAGCTGGCCGCCGCACGCGCTGCCGGCAAACCTGTTGTCGTTTCAATGGGGGGTATGGCGGCTTCTGGCGGTTATTGGATCTCCACGCCGGCGAACTATATCATCGCCAGTCCGAGCACCCTGACCGGTTCTATCGGCATCTTTGGCGTGATCAATACTTACCAGAACACGCTGGATAACTTCGGTGTTCATACCGATGGCGTAGCGACCTCGCCGCTGGCAGATATCGCGTCCACCAAGGCCCTGCCACCAGAGTTCTCGCAGATGATGCAGATGAACATCGAGAACGGTTATAAAACCTTCCTCGGATTGGTCGCTAAAGCACGGAATAAAACGCCAGAGCAGATCAACGAGATCGCCCAGGGACACGTATGGATTGGCTCTGACGCCAAAAACAACGGTCTGGTGGATCAGCTTGGCGATTTCGATGACGCCGTGAAGAAAGCCGCCGAGCTGGCTAAATTACCGAAATGGCAATTGAACTGGTATGTCAGCGAGCCAAGTCTGACCGATATGGTGTTCTCGCAAGTCAGCGCTTCAGCACACGCCATGCTACCGGCTGCGGTTCAGGCTTACCTGCCAGCACCGGTCAGCAAAATGGCGCTTGAGCTTAAATCTCAGGCTGACCTGTTCAATAACATGAACGATCCGCAAAACCGTTATGCCCTGTGCCTGACTTGTGGTGACGTGAAGTAATATTTACCCTGTAAACCTGAGCCCGGTGAAAATGAATCACCGGGCTTTTTTTATTTTGGGGCGCAGGCGCAGATACCTTTATACTTCCGTCCATCGTGCACGTGTCTTTTCAAAACAAAGAATCCTGCTAATGACCAAAAAATCTATTTATGTCGCTTATACCGGCGGCACCATCGGTATGCAACGCTCTGAAAATGGCTATATTCCAGTGTCTGGGCACCTACAGCGTCAGTTGGCTTTAATGCCGGAATTCCATCGCCCTGAAATGCCTGAATTCACCATTCAGGAATATGCCCCGCTCATGGATTCCTCCGACATGACGCCGGAAGACTGGCAGCATATTGCCGATGACATCATGGCGCACTACGACCAATATGACGGTTTTGTGATTTTGCATGGTACTGACACCATGGCGTTCACCGCCTCAGCACTCTCCTTCATGCTGGAGAATCTCGGCAAGCCGGTCATTGTGACAGGGTCACAAATCCCGCTTGAAGCACTGCGCTCTGATGGCCAGATCAACCTGCTTAATGCACTGTATATTGCCGCCAATCATCCGGTTAATGAAGTCGCGCTGTTCTTCAACAACCGTTTATATCGCGGCAATCGTACGACCAAAGCCCATGCCGATGGCTTTGATGCCTTCGCTTCGCCGAATCTTGCGCCACTGCTTGAGGCTGGCATCCATATCCGCAGGTTATCCACACCGTCGATTCCGCTGCGAGACGGTCCACTGAAGGTGCATGACATTACCCCACAGCCCATCGGGGTGGTCACCATTTACCCCGGCATTTCAGCCGAAGTCGTTCAAAACTTTCTGATGCAACCCGTGAAGGCGCTGATACTACGCTCTTACGGTGTGGGTAATGCACCGCAGAAAGGCGATCTGCTGAAGGTGCTGAAAGAGGCCTCTGAGCGCGGTATCGTGGTAGTTAACCTGACACAATGTATTTCCGGCCGGGTTGATATGGGCGGCTATGCGACCGGTAACGCGCTGGCGCATGCCGGTGTGATCAGCGGTTTTGATATGACCGTCGAAGCCGCGCTGACCAAACTGCATTATTTACTCAGCCAACCCCTGTCGGCCCAAGAAATTCGTACACTGATGCAGCAAGATCTGCGCGGTGAATTGACCGAATAAGGAAGCCTGATGAAAAGCGCATTATTGTTGGTCGATCTGCAAAATGATTTTTGTCACGGTGGTGCGTTAGCGGTCCATGACGCTGATGCGGTGATAAACGTAGCCAACCGGGCCATTGAGTTATGTAAGGTCCATGAGATGTCCATAATAGCGACTCAGGACTGGCATCCCGACGACCACGGCAGCTTTGCCGTGAATGCTGGTACAGAACCCTGGACAACGGGTGAACTCAATGGGCTATCGCAGGTCTGGTGGCCAGTGCATTGTGTCCAGGAGCAACCGGGCGCAGCGTTTCATCCACAGCTGGAAAAGCAGAGCCTTGATTTTGTTGTGCGCAAAGGGCAGAACAGTGGAATTGACAGCTATAGTGCGTTTTTTGATAACGGACACCGGGCTGCAACCCCTCTGCACCACTGGTTAAAAGGCAACCAGATCAACCGTCTGATAGTGATGGGGTTGGCGACAGATTACTGCGTTAAGTTTACCGTGTTAGATGCGTTGGATATGGGCTATCAAGTTGCACTGCTGGAAGAAGGTTGCCGCGGCGTTAATCTCAGCCCCAATGACAGCCAGCAAGCCATTGAACAGATGCAACAGGCTGGCGCACGACTTATTACCCTGAGTGAGTTGGCTTAAGCCCCTGCTGCAATTGGACATAAATAAAAAGGGCGCCACTTTGAGCGCCCTCTCTTCGAATGTATCTCATTGATTTATTAAGGTTTAATACGAATAAGTGTGTCCTGAGCAAATTGCTGCTTCAACTCTTGCTTACTCTTGGTGACTATCTGGCCATCGGTACCGATGCTCATATGCTGCGCATCGGTGTTATGCTGGGCCTGATACAACATCACCATCTGCAGGCTGTTCTCTTTTTGCTCAGGGGTCAGGGCTACGCCGTCAGGCCATTTACCTAACTCTACTGCTTGGGCCAGGCGTTGATATATCTCAGGCGTCATGACGCCGACCAACTCATTAATTTCCATCAACAGCTCTCATCATATCGGCTGATTATTCATCAAAAATTGAATAATGGCTGAATCGATTTTGTCGTTTAAATTACAGTTTTGCTTTTTATTCAGCCTGCCGTTTTATCGCCGCTTTCACCATCAATAAAACTCATGGAGGCGGAATTCACGCAATAACGGTCGCCCGTAGGCTCAGGGCCATCTGGAAACACATGACCAAGGTGCGCATCACAATGGGAGCAGCGGATTTCGACCCTTTCCATATTGTGTGTATTATCAGTCAGATACTTGATCGCGTCGTGTGTAACCGGTTGGTAAAAACTTGGCCAGCCACATCCGGAATCAAACTTGGTGTCAGAATAAAACAGCGGTGAGTTACACACCAGGCAGTGGTAGATACCGTCGCGGGTATTATGCAGAAGCTTACCGCTGTATGGACGCTCTGTGCCACGTTCCTGGGTAACATATTTTTGAATTTCAGTCAGTTGCACTGATGAAGTTGGTTCTTTAGAGTCATTGGCCATGGTTGTCATTCTCTGCCAGATAGGAAAATCAACTAAAATAACAGTTAATAATAACAAAAAATTAACAACGAGTCTGCCTGTTTTGGCTTAAACTGTATGCCATCGGCGTTAAGTGAAAGTGCCGTGTGATGGCGATCACATATTTATTCTTCATGCACTTTATATTCGGCTTATCATCCCCATGTAATGATAAGCCGATTAAAAAACGGAATGTGCAATATCCGAGCAAAAGTGAGTCTGAGCTTTGACTTACAGCAAGAATTGACACGATTCCGCTTGACGCTCAGCAAGGTTTTTGTAATTTTACAACCAACCTTTTATTCACTAAAAAATAGCTGGTGGAATATATGACTATCAAAGTAGG
>Ga0105858_1000203_pt1 | contig 31341 bp, 30 predicted proteins | sample OrgsoiDNA_201062_FD_89683 | JGI IMG/M metagenome (GOLD analysis project Ga0105858, IMG submission 89683) | Permafrost soil microbial communities from the Arctic, to analyse light accelerated degradation of dissolved organic matter (DOM) -... | ecosystem: Environmental > Terrestrial > Soil >...
AAATAGGGGTTCACATGGTACGGCCCGTACTGAACCCGGGTAGGCTGCTTGAGCCAGTGAGCGATTGCTGGCCTAGAGGAATGATTGTCCACGACAGAACCCGGCTTAACGGTCAACTCCCTCGTCAAAAGAAAGCCCGCGTAGCATCAGCTACGCGGGCTTTCGCCTTTCTATTATCTGTTATTTGTGAACTTCTATACCGGCAGATCGATCAGCAATGCCCGCAATGGGGTGCTGGCCGTAATGGTCACCTGGGATTCGAGGTGGATGAAAGCCCCGTCTCCGCACACCAGTTTTTGCATCTCCTGACTTTCTTCACCAAACGCGTTGATCTGGCCATGGATTGATTGCAAATAGGCCCGCGGCCCGCGCAGTGGCAAGGTTATCTGCTCACCGGCAGGTAAATCCAGATGATGGATCCATACCTGCTGACGCAGTTGCAGGCTGCCATTTTCACCATCCGGTGATGCCAGCAAAAAGTGTGGCGCGTTGGTGACTCTCATCTGTTGGATTAACGGGTTTTCATGCTGCGGACAGGCATCAAGCCAAAGTTGCATACGGGTCAGAGGTTGCGTCGTGCTCAGGTTCAGTTCGCTATAGCTGACGTTGGCCTGTGTCGAAAGCAGGGCGGCCTCTCCGGCTTTAACGCGTACGCTGTGGCCTTCGCTGTCGCGATATTCAGCATCACCCTGCAAGACCAGATTTAATATGTCTACCCGAGGATAGGTACGCGGCTGCAGGCTGGCACCTGGTGCCAGCACTTCCTGGTTAAGCACCCGTAGTGAGGCGTAGCCCATTAATTTCGGATCAAAGTAGTGCCCGAATGAAAAGGTATAGCGCGCCTTCAGCCAACCAAAGTCAGCTGTGCCGCACTCTTGTGCTGTTCTGCTCTTAATCATGGCGGTCTGGCTCATTAAAAAATTCGATAGATAAATGGTAAGCGTCTGGACGCACGATTGTTAGCCAGTTAATCTGGTCGGTATATTCAAAATTCCTGACAGAGAACCGCATGGCTAAGGATCGCGCACTAACGCTTGAAGCATTACGGGTTATGGATGCCATTGACCGTCGTGGCAGTTTCGCAGCAGCGGCAGACGAGCTGGGCCGCGTGCCCTCTGCATTGAGCTACACCATGCAGAAACTCGAGGAAGAGCTCGACGTGGTGCTGTTTGACCGCTCAGGTCATCGGACAAAATTCACCAATGTGGGACGCATGCTGCTGGAGCGTGGCCGCGTGCTGCTCGAAGCGGCCGACAAACTTACCGTGGATGCCGAAGCCCTGGCGCGAGGTTGGGAAACGCAGATCACTATCGTCTGTGAAGCGCTGGCGCCTGCCACACAACTTTTCCCATTGGTTGAGAAACTGGCGCTGAAGGCTAATACACAAGTGTCGTTAATAACCGAAGTGCTGGCCGGTGCCTGGGAGCGTCTGGAGCAGGGACGGGCCGATATTGTGATTGCGCCGGATATGCACTTCCGCTCCTCTTCTGAAATTAATAGCCGAAAACTCTACAAGCTGGTGAGCGTGTATGTGGCTGCACCTGATCATCCGATTCATCTGGAACCCGAACCCCTGTCCGACGTCAGCCGCGTTAAATATCGGGGTATTGCCGTCGCCGATACCGCCCGTGAACGTCCGGTGCTTACTGTACAGCTTCTCGATAAGCAACAACGTCTGACCGTCAGCACTATTGAAGAAAAACGTAAAGCCCTGCTGGCAGGATTAGGCGTGGCGACCATGCCCTATCCGATGGTTGAGCAGGATATTGCTGAGGGACGCTTGCGGGTGGTGAGCGCTGAGTATAACCATGAGTCGGATATCATCATGGCTTGGCGTCGCGACAGCATGGGTGAGGCGAAAGCCTGGTTCCTGCGGGAAATTGTCAAATTGCTGGCGACGCGTGAAGCCAAGTGAATTCGCTGCAACAGTCAACCCGCGACTATACCAGCCTTCCCCTCATGAGAGGGGAAGGGGCACGTTAAAATCGGGTATCGCGGCCGTGCGGAGAGTCTAAATCCTGAATCGGACCGGTTGATATAATGCCGTGCGGGTTGATAGTCGCATGGCTGCGATAGTAGTGGTTGCGTATATGAGCGAAATCCACGGTTTCAGCTATACCAGGCATCTGATAGATGTCGCGCAGGAAGCCGTACAGGTTCGGATAATCGCTGATGCGGTGACGGTCGCATTTAAAATGCGTGACGTAGACGGGATCAAATCTAACTAGTGTGGTCCACAGCCGTAAATCCGCTTCAGTAAGTCGGCTACCTGTCAGATAACGCTGTTTTTCCAGAATGCTCTCGGCCCGGTCCAGCGCCGTAAACACCTCATTTACCGCTTCGTCATAGGCTTCCTGGCTGGTGGCAAAACCCGCTTTATAGACACCGTTATTGATCTGCGGGTAGACCCATTCGTTCACTTCATCAATGACTTCTCGTTGCGCCAGCGGGTAATAGTCCCCGGCTTTTGCGCCTTGCGCATCAAACGCGCTGTTAAACATGCGGATGATGTCAGCAGATTCATTACTGACGATAGTTTGCTGCTGCTTATCCCATAAAATTGGTACCGTCACGCGCCCGGTATAATCGCTCTGTGCGCGCAGATAAATCTCGTAGGCAAAATGGAGATGGTAAAGGTCATCGCCGGTGGCTGCCGGGAAATCCGTGCCAAAGGTCCAGCCATTTTCCAGCATCAGTGGATGTACAACGGAGACGGGAATGATTTTCTCCAGCCCTTTCAGTGTGCGCATCACCAGCGTACGGTGCGCCCACGGACAAGCCAGCGATACGTACAGGTGATAACGATCTTTTTCCGCAGCGAATCCGCCTTTACCGTGCGGACCGGGTTTGCCATCGGGCGTTATCCAGTTGCGGAACTGCGACTGTGAACGTTTGAAGTGTCCGCCAGTCGATTTGGTGTCATACCAGATATCTTGCCATGTGCCATCAACCAGTTGTCCCATGATTCTGCCTTTTATTCCGGTGGTGTTTGGGAAATAAAAAAAGGGCGAGGTGAATAATCACATCGCCCACAGCTTATTCAGTATAGCGGTATATTCCCGATGCGGGATTACCAGTTTTTCTTGATCAGGCGGTCAATGCTGAATGCGCCTGGGCCAGCGACGAACAGGGCCAGGAAACCACCGGCGATGGACAGGTTTTTCATGAACATCATCTGGTTTACTGGCACGGCGAAATCAGTGTGGAAGATAAGCGCGGTCAGAACGGTGAACACAGCGGTAATGATCGCAGTCGTACGGGTCAGGAAGCCAAACAGAATCGCCAGACCGCCACCGAACTCCAACAGAATGGTCAGTGGCAGGAAGAAGCTAGGTACGCCCATTGAGGTCATATAACCGGCGGTGGCGGTGTAACCATTAATTTTGCCCCAGCCAGCCACGATAAAAAGAATAGGCATCAAAATACGTGCAATCAGCAGGACAGTGTTATTTACCTTGTTCATCTTCGACTCCAGGAAAGTGTCGCCCAAATGGGCGAAAATATATTAACGGCACGGTCGGGTATTATCCCCTTGCGTTACCGCGTCAGGTTGATGGCGAGATAGTAAGTCGAAAGATGAGCGGTTGTTAGCAAGTAAAACTGTCTATTAACATCAAATAAATTGAACAGGTCACCGTTAGTATAAAGAAAGAGGCCAGACTGAATGAATCAGACTGGCCTCATGAACGGTTCTTAAAAAAGTGCATAAGAATCGGGTTAGATGTTTTTTTTCATGGGGTTATGAAGATTAGAGCTTCATAAAATTACGGCGGAAAAGCTGCACGGTGCCCCAGATGCCAAATGCGCGGCGTGACCAGCGAACTATGCTGCTCGGGTGGCGGATGCCGTAAACTGCCAGCACGCTGGAGCCGAGCACCAGATATTTGCGCATATCAATAAACTTCACCCAGCCGCGATCCACTTTTGCCGTGGCTTCAAGCCACTCAAGACGTCCCGCAGCCAGTTCAGCACGTTGACGGTCGATTTTGCGCAGCAGTTTTACCTTTTCGATTACGCGGTCAGGTGTGCTCATTCGTCATCCTTTTCCAGCAATGCACGGTCAGTATCTAACTGTTTACGCGTCATGCTCAATAACGTTGAACGTTTTGCCTTGGACAGCGTCCACAACCCCAAAACCACCGCCAGGAATAACAGCACGCCAGTTGTGGTTCCCATTGCCATCAATCTGTAAGCCGGATCGATCGCCCAGAACAACACGACCAACAGACTCATTAAACCGAACGCAGTAAAAATCAGGGTGATGCCTGCCATCAGCAGAAGTTGGAAAATATTGGCCTTTTCCTCCTCCAGCTCGATAACAGCCAGCCTGACACGGGTTTCAACTATCCCCACCAGTACGGTGACGATACGTTGTGCCGTGTCGAGGATCCCTTTGCCCGGTCCCTGTGGCGGAGTTTTCAAGTGTTCAGACATAATTAGCGGCGCGCTAACAGAACGCCAATAACTACGCCGACGGCAGCACCAATACCGACGCCAGTCCAGGGTTTGTCATGAACGTAATCGTCGGCACGGCCAGCGATTTCTTTAGAATGATGAGCGAGTTTATCACCGGTATCACTCAGGCGTGAACGGGTATCTTTCAGCAAGCTTTCTGCTTTGCCGCGCAGCTTGTCGAGTTCAGCTTTTGGTTTGTCAGTGGAAGTGTGAAGTACTTCTTCCAGCGTATCTGCCAATGATTTAAGTTCCGCGCGCAGATGTTCTGATGTGGTGTTATTAGCCATGTGTAAGTCACTCCATACGTTAACTGATGCGAACTTTTAACATAGCGGATATCTGGCTGAGCGCAACTGCGAATATGCTGATAACGACTCAGAAAGGATAAAAAAAACCGAAAAAAATCCGCTATGTACCGATAAAACCATTACTGATGCAGCGGCTTTATTTGCCCTGCGCTTCCCGTAATTCAGTCTGTGCTTCTTCCAGTTTCTTCTGTTTTTTGGCGATTTTCTTGTTATCACCCGTTGCCTGAGCTTCTTTTAACTCTTGCTCACGTTCTTGTACTTTTTGCTGTTTTTCAGCGACGTGGCGTGCATTTTCAGCCTTCAGACCAGCATCGGTACAGTGCGCTTTGCTTTCGCTAAGGGCTTTCTGTAACCCTTCGATCTGGTTTTTATTATTATGCTGATGAGCATAATCAAGCTGGGTTTGGATTTCCTGCTGCTTGGTCACACAACTTTCTGGTTGCGGGGCAGCAAAAGCTGCGCTGGAAAACGCGATAACAGGTAAGGCGAAAAGAGTGGATAAACGCAATTTCATGAGGGAGCTTCCTTAGTCATTGTGAAACGCAGAACGTTTCTTCCTGGCGCGTCTTGCGTGACGCATACAATTTCTAGATGTTTCGAATGAAATTATAACAGCTAAATATAGATATGCTTAAAGGAGGAATCTGAAATCGCAACCGGCTCAACCGACTTTGAGGGGAGCCCCACCGAGTTTTTGCATCCACAACGGGGATTTAGGCGGTTCACACAGCATGATGGAGAACCCCATAGGCAGGATATCATGCAAAGCGCGCTCAGCCTGTTGACGCTGCTCCGTAGAGTCCAGTTGTACAATCAGCCCGTCCTGCAGTGGCGTAATACTTTTGATGCGGATACCCCGCTCATTCAGACTTTGATAGACAAAGAAACCATCCGGTAGGGTGAGTCCCGCTCGTGCCGGGCGAATCTGCAACGTAATGGCGTTTTGCGGCATCCGTGAAAATGCGAACCCTGCGGCGGCGGCAATCAGCAGCAGCGTCAAAAAGGTCAACGGCCAAAGGACCGGACGTTTGAAGCGTGGGAGCTTCATGGGACTTTATTGCCTTTATTGCGGCGGTCAGCCTGCTTTTTTCGCCACAGCAACAATAACGATCCGCCCAACCCTCCAACCAGCAGCACCAGCGGTAAGAGCATCAGGCAGTTCATTAACTGATCTTCATATTTGAGGAACAGGGGGGTTTTCCCAATGAAATAGCCCAGCGTGGTCAGGATCAATACCCAGAGTAATCCGCTGATCCAGTTGAAGAATTGGAAACGTGCGTTGTTCAGCCCGGACAAGCCAGCGATGGTCGGCAGCAAGGTGCGCACGAACGCCAGAAACCGGCCAACCAGCAGAGCTGAAAGACCATGTTTGTGGAAAAGATTGTGGGCGCGTTCGTGATATTGCACAGGCAGATGGGCCAGCCAGCCCTGAACCGTTCGGGTATTGCCGAGCCATTTTCCCTGAATATAACTCAACCAGCAGCCAAGACTGGCGGCGGTAGTGAGCAGGAAAATAGTCAATGGGAAATTCATCGCATCTTTTGCGATGAGGACACCGACCAGAATCAGCAGGCTATCACCGGGAAGAAAAGCCGCGGGAAGCAGGCCGTTTTCCAGAAAAATGATCAGAAATAAAATGATATAGAGCGCCCAGACCAGCGAGGGGTTGGCCAGCGTTTCGTAATCTTGTTGCCAGAGGGCATCGATGAGTGAACTAATGATTTCCATGTACTTTAGCGGAACTCCATAATTTTCAGTTAACCCGCCTGGGTCATTGCGGAGCAGCACTGCTCAACGCGAAATAACCGGGCCGATACGTACGCCTTTCCTTGGCGCTCAGGGTTTGAAAAGTCGTCTAACTGTAACAAAACAACCCTGTTTGAGACAGGTAAATATACCTGTTAAAACCGAATGATATAAGCTCACGACCCCCAGCGGGCTGCGCTTTTACACTCACTGACACAACTCGACAGTGGCTGACAGGCATGGCGGGATCAATTTTTTCAGAAACTCTTATTTCAGAAAACTTTTATTTGGAAACGTTCACTGTGAGAGGGGATAAAACCCGGGCAAAGGGTGAGTTTCAATGCAGGAACAGCAGGCCGTGAAAACAGCCTGCCGCAGACAGAGGAATTATTTGTTGTTTGGTGCAGAAGAGACGTTAAGTGCCGGAGCTTCAAGATGCACAACCGGGTTCTCAGAATAGAGATAGCGGTCGACGTTGAACTCAAAATCATCGCTGGTAGCACGGAAGAGCATCTGTTTAGTGTTTTCCAGATGTTGCCACATTGCCAGCTTGGCGGCGTGGGGATCACGACGAATTAATGCTTTGAGGATCTGGTCATGATCTTCACACCAGCTTTCAATCGACTTTGCATCAATGTGCTCATGCAGCTTACGCCAGTAAGGGTTTTGGCGGCGCTGACTCCACATCTTTTCGACGATACTCGCCATGGCACTATTCTGTGTGGACTGTGCTACCTGGATATGAAACTTGAGATCCCACTCGGAATCCCTGAAGCGGTCTTCCAGACGGGCCTGTTCCTGAATTTCCATTAAACGCATGATGTCCTGCTTCGTCACCTGTGTTGCAGCGAATTCGGCGATGTTGCTCTCTATCAGCTGGCGCGCCTGTAGCAGTTCAAACGGGCCTGCCGCGCCAAACTCCAGGCCACTGTCGGTCATGACCAGATGCTTTTGCTGGTTGGACATCACATGAATTCCGGACCCTTTGCGCACTTCAACATAACCTTCAACTTCCAGCATGATGATGGCTTCGCGCACCACGGTACGGCTGACGTTCATCTCCTCTGAAATCAGGCGCTCGGCCGGTAATTTCTCCCCAACGGGGTACACGCCGTTCTCAATTCTCTCCTTGAGGGTGGCTGCCAGTTGTTGGTAAAGACGTCTGGTTTCAGTGGGTTCCATGGTTTTGCTCTTCATTGATATAAACGCAAGTGGCAGGGGCCTGCTGGATGGCGAAGATCTATCGCCCGGACGCATTCCCTGCCGGGGTGAAACTTGTTATACCAGTATACGAGGAACGCAGGTCGGTTGCACCGTCGAACATCTTTCAGGGAGTGCAATCGGCTGATCTCGTCATAAAGCCCGGGCTATTTTCCGGGCTAAATGAGGATATCAGGCTTTTGCCGCGTGCAGGGGTTGAGTATCAGGCTCAACGGCTGAACGGTTCTGCAGGACTGTCCAGATAACGATGGCACCCAGCAGGTCAAACACTGAAAGGGCGGCAAACAGCGGGCTGAAGCCCAGCGTGTCTGCCAGCGCACCGACGACCAGAGCAAACAGCGTACTGGCGGTCCAGGCCGCCATCCCGGTCAGTCCGTTGGCTGTGGCAACTTCGTTACGGCCAAATACATCTGAAGAGAGAGTGATTAGCGCCCCGGAAAGTGACTGATGTGCAAAACCACCGACGCATAACAGGGCAATCGCAGCATAAGGACTGGCGAACAGACCAATCATCCCCGGGCCAATCATTAGTACCGCCCCCATAGTCACGACCAGTTTACGCGAGACGATCAAATTCACCTTAAAGTATTTCTGGAACAAAGGAGGCAGATAACCGCCGACGATACAGCCGAGATCGGCAAACAGCATTGGCATCCAGGCGAACATGGCGATGTGTTTCAGGTCGAAGCCGTAAGCTTTGAACATAAACAGTGGGATCCAGGCGTTGAAGGTACCCCAGGCCGGTTCCGCCAGAAAACGTGGCAGCGCGATACCCCAGAACTGACGGTTACGCAGGATTTGCCAGGCTGACATCTTTTTAGCATTGGTGGTCTGATGCTGAGCTTCCTGGCCGCCAAGAATATATTCACGTTCCGGCTCGCTGAGTTTCTTCTGATCTTTCGGGTGCTTATAGAATATTAACCAGCTGACAGCCCAGATCATGCTCAGGGCACCGGTAATGATAAACGCGAGTTGCCAGCTGTGCATGATGATGCACCAGACCACCAGCGGTGGCGCAATCATCCCGCCGATAGAAGAACCGACGTTAAAGTAACCTACGGCAATAGAGCGTTCCTTTGCCGGGAACCATTCGCTGGTGGCTTTCAGACCGGCAGGTATCATCGCGGCTTCTGCCATCCCAACGGCTCCGCGGGCGATGGCCAGGCCGCCCCAACTGCTGGCCAGTGCGGTTGCCATGCAGAAGATGGCCCACATGACGGCAAACATGGCATAACCGACTTTAGTTCCCAGCACGTCCAGTACATAACCGGCAACCGGCTGCATAATGGTATAGCAAGCGGAATAGGCAGCGATAATATAGGAATATTGCTGTGTGCTGATATGGAGTTGGCTCATCAGCGTGGGTGCTGCAGCGGCGATGGCGTTACGTGTTAAATAGCCTAATACAGTACCGACGGTAACCAGTGCGATCATGTACCAGCGTAACCCTTTGATCTTGCTCATTTAACTCTCTCCCAGTAAAGAATCCGGTATTGGCTGCGTATTGGCGGCCGCGGCACACTGAGCGCCGCTGATGAGTACGTTATTTGACTACCCTGTTTTTGTTATCCCCGTGTCCCGGACAAAAGCGTCAATGATGTGGCAGGTCGTCAGTGACGCTCTTGTTCGGGCGAGCTAAAGATAACTTGTCATACAGATTTAAAATTTGAATGACATCACAAAACCACATTTAGAATGTGTGGATAATAGTTAGTAGTAGAGAAATTTGATTAAAGTCATTAAATTCAATGATTTGGTGATTTTAATGTGATCGTGCTGACAGTATTTGGCCGGTTCAGGCCATTAAATAGTGCTGGACGATGACCATAATTGGTGTGATAACTTTGCACCATTGAGAGATAGCTCAGAATTAAATTTAAGGTGAGGAACCTAAGATGGCGCAGTTTTTAACCGAAGATTTCCTGCTTGATACTGAAGTCGCGCGTCGCCTGTATCATGACTACGCAAAAGACCAGCCGATTTTTGATTACCACTGTCACCTGCCGCCGGAACAGATCGCGCAGGATTACCAGTTTAAAAACTTGTACGACATCTGGCTGAAAGGCGATCACTACAAATGGCGTGCGATGCGCACTAACGGTGTACCGGAACGTATGTGTACCGGCGACGCGACTGACCGTGAAAAGTTTGACGCCTGGGGCGCCACCGTTCCTCATACCATTGGAAACCCTCTCTATATCTGGACTCATCTGGAACTTCGCCGTCCCTTCGGTATCACCGGCAAGCTGCTGTCGCCGGCCACCGCGTCAGAAATTTGGGAGCGTGGCAATGAATTGCTGGCGCAGAAGAGCTTTAGTGCGCGTGGCATCATGAAGCAAATGAATGTAAAAATGGTCGGTACCACCGATGATCCCGTCGACTCGCTGGAGCACCACAAAACCGTGGCCCAGGACAGCAGCTTTGACGTCAAAGTGCTGCCGAGTTGGCGCCCTGACAAAGCTTTTAATATTGAAGCCGCGGGTTTCAATGACTATATGCAGCGCCTTGAGCAAGTATCTGATACGGCTATCACTCGCTTTAGCGACGTGTGTGACGCCCTAAAAAAACGTATGGATCATTTCGCGGCGCACGGTTGCAAAGTTTCTGACCACGCGCTGGACGTAGTGGTTTATGCCGAGGCTGATGACGTTACGCTTGATGGCATTCTGTCCCGCCGCCTGAGCGGTAAATTACCGACCAAAGAAGAGGTGGCACAGTTCAAAACTGGCGTGTTGTTGTTCCTGGCGTCCGAATATCAGCGCCGTAACTGGGTGCAGCAGTACCACATTGGCGCACTGCGCAATAACAACACCCGGATGTTCCAGCTGATAGGTGCTGACGTCGGTTTTGACTCGATCAACGACCAGCCTTTGGCTGAGCCGCTATCAAAACTGCTCGGTGCACAGGGACTGGCCGGTGGTTTGCCGAAGACCATTCTTTACTGCCTGAACCCGCGTGATAACGAAGTGATTGGCACCATGGTAGGTAACTTCCAGGGGGAAGGAATGCCCGGGAAAATGCAGTTTGGTTCCGGCTGGTGGTTCAACGATCAGAAGGATGGAATGCAGCGCCAGATGACGCAGCTCGCCAATCTTGGCCTGCTGAGCCGCTTTGTCGGGATGCTTACTGACAGCCGCAGCTTCCTCTCTTATACGCGACATGAATATTTCCGCCGCATTTTATGCCAGATGATTGGCCGCTGGGTGGAAGACGGCGAAGCACCACACGACATGGCGCTGTTGGGCAACATGGTCAAAAATATCTGTTTCGACAATGCCAAACAGTATTTCGCTATTGAACTGAACTGAGTTCGCACCGCCGGGCGCGGGATACCATGCCCGGCGAAATCCCACTATTCATATCTGAATAACTATTTCTTCTGAACACGACGGTGGAAGGGTGCCAAACACCCTCAAAGACCGGCGTTTGCGTAAATTAAGGTGAGTGAGATGCAAAGGTTAAACCGTCGTGATTTTCCAGGATGTCATTTTCCCGACAAGATTATTCAGTTTGGTGAAGGCAATTTTCTGCGCGCCTTCGTCGACTGGCAGATTGATCTGCTGAATGAACATACCGACCTGAATGCCGGTATCGTAATAGTGCGCCCAATTGACAGCGAATTTCCGCCATCGCTCAATGAGCAGGACGGCCTGTACACCACCATCATCAGTGGCCTGAATGAAAAGGGTGAGCGCGTGCGTGAGACACGTGTCATCCGCTCGGTAAACCGTGAAATCAATATTTATCATCAATTTGACGACTATCTGGCACTGGCCCGGGATCCTAATATTCGCTTTGTGTTTTCTAACACTACCGAAGCAGGTATCAGTTATGTGCAGGGCGATGGTTTTGACGATGCGCCACCGGCCAGTTTCCCGGCCAAACTCACCCGCCTGCTGTTCGAACGCTTCACACATTTCGAAGGTGCTGCCGACAAAGGTTGGGTGCTGCTGCCCTGTGAGCTGATTGATTATAACGGTGAGAAGTTGCTGGAGCTGGTGCTGCGCTATGCCGCCGAATGGGCGCTGCCGGTCGCTTTCAATCAGTGGCTGATTAGCCACAATAGCTTCTGTTCAACGCTGGTCGACCGCATTGTGACGGGTTATCCGCGCAGTGAAGTCGAGAGCCTGCAAACTGAACTGGGCTATCAGGACAGCTTTTTCGACAGCGCCGAGCACTTCTACCTGTTTGTGATCCAGGGGCCACAAAGCCTGGCACAGGAGCTGCGTCTGGACCAGTTCCCTCTGAATATCCGCCTGGTCGATGACATCAAACCCTATAAAGAACGTAAAGTGGCCATCCTCAACGGTGCCCATACCGCTCTGGTACCCGTGGCGTTTCTTGCCGGGCTGAACACCGTGGGCGAAGCGATGAATGACCCGCAAATCAGCCGCTTTGTTGAGCTGGCGATCGCCGAAGAGATCTCACCGGTGCTGAACTTGCCACAAGCCGAGCTAACCTCGTTTGCGCAAGCGGTGTTAAGCCGTTTCCATAATCCGTTTATCCAACATCAACTGCTGTCGATTGCCCTCAATGGCATGACGAAATTCCGTACCCGTATTTTGCCGCAGCTGCTGGCCAGTCAGCAGAAAACGGGTCTACTGCCTCCGCGTCTCACCTTTGCACTGGCTGCTTTGCTGGCCTTCTATCGCGGTGAGCGTAACGGCGAAATTTTCCCACTACAGGATGATGTGCAGTGGCTTAGTCTGTTCTCCACGCTTTGGAGTGAAGTGCGCCGCGGCGAGCTTCCCTTGCGCGAACTGGTTGAAACGGTTCTGGCTGATGAACAGCACTGGGGAATGGATCTCAATACAGTGCCAGCCCTGAGTGAAAAAGTGACCGAACAGTTGCAGGCAATCCAGCAACTCGGCGTGCGCGATGCTCTCGCGGTATACAGTTAAGAGGTTGATTATGCAAAGTATCATACAGATTCATCCCGCAGATAACGTTGCCGTAGCGTTGCAGGATCTGGCAGCCGGTGTCACCACGGAGGCTGGCGTCACTTTGCATCAGGACGTGGTGCGTGGTCATAAGTTTGCGCTAAAACCCATCACTGCCGGGCAGAATATCGTCAAATATGGCCTGCCTATTGGGCATGCGCTGGTGGACATCGCCGCTGGCGAACATATTCATTCGCAGAATGCCAAAACTAATCTCAGCGATCTGGACCAGTATCAGTATCAACCTGAGTTCGTCGAGCTGCCTGCGCAAATGGCTGACCGTGAAGTGCAGATTTATCGCCGTAAAAACGGTCTGGTGGGGATCCGCAACGAGCTGTGGTTGATTCCGACAGTAGGTTGCGTCAATGGCATTGCCAAACAGATTCAGCAACGCTTTCTGAAAGAGACCAACCAGGCCGAAGGCACCGACGGCGTCTATCTGTTTACTCATCCGTTCGGTTGTTCGCAACTGGGCGATGACCACATCAATACCCGCACCATGTTGCAAAATATGGTGCGTCATCCCAATGCCGGTGCGGTACTGGTGATTGGCCTGGGTTGTGAAAACAACCAGGTGGATGTCTTTCGTGACACGCTGGGAGAAGTGGATGACGAGCGCGTACGCTTTATGACCCTGCAGAAATTTGATGACGAAGTGGAAGCCGGGCTGGAGCGCCTGCGTGAACTCTACGCGGTGATGCGTAATGACCAGCGTGTACCGGGCAAACTCAGCGAACTTAAATTCGGCCTCGAGTGTGGCGGTTCTGACGGCCTGTCAGGTATTACTGCGAATCCGTTGCTCGGACGTTTTTCTGACTATGTGATTGCCAACGGCGGCACCTCGGTGCTGACCGAAGTGCCAGAGATGTTCGGTGCCGAGCGGATCCTGATGAGCCGTTGCCGCGATGAAAGCACGTTTGAAAAAACAGTTCATATGGTGAATGACTTCAAGCAGTACTTTATCGAACATAATCAGCCAATTTACGAGAATCCGTCGCCGGGAAACAAGGCGGGCGGGATCACTACGCTGGAGGAGAAATCCCTCGGTTGTACGCAGAAAGCCGGTCAAAGCCCGGTAGTGGATGTGCTCAAATATGGCGAGCGCCTGACCCATCACGGCCTGAATCTGCTGAGTGCGCCAGGTAACGATGCCGTCGCCACCAGTGCGCTGGCTGGTGCAGGTTGCCACATGGTGTTGTTCAGCACCGGTCGCGGCACGCCGTACGGCGGATTTGTACCCACGGTGAAATTGGCCACCAACAGCGAACTGGCCGCTAAAAAACCGCACTGGATCGACTTTGATGCCGGGAAACTGATTCATGGCGTGTCTATGGAGGCGTTGCTCAGCGAATTTGTTGATCTGATTGTGGGTATTGCTAGCGGCAAGTTGTCGAAGAATGAGCTGAATGATTTCCGCGAATTGGCGATTTTCAAAAGCGGAGTCACTTTGTAACGGCTGGCTTTTGGCCTGGATAAAAGCGGCGTTTCAGTGGATGGGGCGCCGCAGAGTTTCTCCTGCCGGATTGTGCATGATGGGGACAATGATGACTGTTTTCTCAGATGAATGACTCTTGGAGCGCGCACTACATCTGGTTTGCGCAAGGCGTTGGCGTATTGGCCTTCTTTGTCGGCATCACGATGTTTTTCAACCGCAACGACCGGCGTTTTAAACAACAACTCTCTGCCTACAGCGCCATTATTGGCGTTCACTTTCTCCTGATGGGGGCGAATCCGGCTGGCATGAGTGCCTTACTCAACGCCGTGCGTACTCTCATTTCCCTGAAAACGCGCAATCAGTGGGTGATGATCGTCTTCATCGTCCTGACGCTGACCTTTGGTATAAGTAAAGCCAAACATCTGATGGAGTTGTTGCCGGTCGTCGGAACCGTTGTCAGTACCTGGGCGCTGTTTCGAACCCAAGGGCTGACGACTCGATGCATTATGTGGTGCTCAACCTGTTGTTGGGTGATACATAATATCTGGCTGGGTTCGATCGGTGGTTCACTGATCGAGGGCAGTTTTCTGCTGATGAATGGCTACAATATTCTGCGTTTCCGTCATCTGCAACGCCAGGGCATTGATCCCTTCGCGGTGGAGACAAAAACGTGACCCGTTGGGCCGTGTGATCCGTTTCAACCGCATGCTGTGGGTCAGCAAGCGGTAAATAATGGGTTTGCAGTGGAGAGTGGGTAAAAAAAACCAGCCCGCAGGCTGGTCTGGTATATCGCTGCCTGAGATTAACGGCGAACAGCGATGGCTTCGATTTCGATTTTCACGTCTTTTGGCAGACGTGCCACTTCAACGCAAGAACGCGCAGGGAACGGTGCATTGTGCTCAGTGAAGAATGCTTCGTACGTGGCGTTTACGGTAGCGAAATCGTTAAGATCTTTCACGAAAACGGTGGTTTTCACGATATCTGAAACTTTCAGTTTCGCGGCTTCAACAATGGCTTTCACGTTTTCCAGCGACTGGCGTGCCTGCGCGGCGATATCGTCCGCCACTGCGCCGGTTTTTGGATCCACCGGGATCTGCCCGGAGGTGATGATCATACTGCCGAGATCCACACCCTGAACGTAAGGACCGATAGCTGCTGGTGCATTTTCAGTACTGATTTCGCGGGACATATTGTCTCCTGATTTGAGTTGTTGGATTTTAAAACTGGCAGCCAGTATAAAGGCCATGCATAAAAAGTCATTACGCCTGTCGTACTAGTCGTTATTCATCACGACGTGGTGTTCAAACTCTTTCTCGCAATATTTGCATTGCAAATGCACTTCACCCTGACGCTTTTTCACTGCAAAGCTTGATGCCACCGGTTCAGAGCGACTGATGCAGTTGCCGTTCGGGCAGCGTAGCACGCCTTCAATGTGGTCAGGCAGTGTCGGCATCAACTTCTTCACCACTTCATAATCATCGATGCGGTTGACCGTGGCATTAGGTGCGTAAACTGCCAGCTGATTTACCTGTTGCTCGGTCAGGAAGGTGTTCTCGATTTTGATCAGATCTTTACGCCCCAGCTCATTGGAGGGCAGATTCAGGCCGATAGTGATGCGCTGGTCGGTTTCGGTCAGCTTAAACAGCGATAGCAGCTTAAAACCAATTTGTGCCGGAATATGGTCAATCACCGTGCCGCATTTGATGGCTTCAACCTGAAGTTTATTATCGTGAGTCATTCTCTTTTCTCCTCAAGCTTAGTGGGCAGTATCGGCGTTAAGTACCAGTGCCAGCAGGGCCTGACGTGCAAAAATGCCGTTTCCAGCCTGCTGGAAATACCAGGCGTAAGGGGTTTTATCGACCTCTGGCGTAATCTCATCAACGCGTGGCAGTGGATGTAGCACTTTCAGGTGTGGCTGGGCGTGGGCGAGATCGGCGGCACGCAGAATAAACTGGGCTTTGACGTTGGCGTATTCGGAAGGGTCCAGACGCTCTTTCTGCACGCGGGTCATATAAAGAATATCCAGCTCAGGTACCACGTCGTCGATGCTCTCATGCAGGCTGTATTCAATGCCTTTCTCTTCCAGCAGGGAGAGGATATAGCCCGGCATCGCCAGCGCATCGGGGGCGATAAAGTAGAAACGATTGCCTTTGAATTTGGCCAGCGCCTGGGCCAGCGAGTGAACGGTGCGGCCATATTTCAGGTCTCCCACCATGGCGATGTTGATGTTGTCGAGGCGGCCCTGAGTTTCACGGATGGTGAACAGATCGAGCAGGGTTTGCGTCGGGTGCTGGTTTGCACCATCACCGGCGTTGAGGACCGGAATACCTCCTGAGAACTCGGTCGCCAGACGCGCCGCGCCTTCCTGCGGGTGGCGCATTATGATGGCGTCAACGTAGGTGCTAATGACGGAGATAGTATCAGCCAGCGTTTCGCCTTTCTTGCCCAGCGAGGTATTCGAACCGTCCGCGAAGCCCACCACAGAGGCACCCAAGCGGTGCATTGAGCTTTCGAACGACAGGCGCGTGCGGGTAGAGGCCTCAAAAAAACAGCTGGCGATCACTTTATGCTTCAACAGTTCAGGTTGCGGATTGGCTTTCAGGCTGGCGGCGGTGTCGAGCACCAGCTCCAGATCCTCACGGCTGAGATCGTTGATTGAGATAATGTGTTTAAGGTATAGCGGATTAGCCATCTTTTTATCCTCTTAATCCCCTTCGTACTTGATGTTGTCGCTGGGTTGTCTGCGCTCGTTCACCCGAATCACTTACTTGAATAAGTCCATCGGGATTCTGTCGCTTGCTGCCTTGCCACAACTCCAATTAGTTTGGGGCTTTTTGGTCAATTGGTGCTCAAATTCCGGACAAAAAAAAGCCCCTTTAAAAAGGGGCTTTCATCAGATCGGTCATGCAACGGAAGAACAACGGCAGCGGGCTGCCTTCAGGGACGGCGTTTTGAGCGTGTTTATGTACACTGCAAACCTGTCGATTGTTCATGGGTTCTCCCGGCAAATTGTCGCGCATTATACGCGCAGTAAATCTGGCTGCAAGAGGCACAGGGCGCTTTTTTTGCTGCCGTTTTAATCATTCCGGTCAGCGGAAGCAAACGGTTGGCCGAAAAGCGAGGGCAGGTGAAAATGTTACGCGGATCGCATAGTCAATGAGCCGACTCCTTTATGATAGTGCGACTTTGAAATGCTATTTCATTTTACGACTATCACCAAGGGACGTTCATGTTAACTGGAAATATCCATCAACTGCATTTAGTACCTTACCTGCCCGCTGAACTGCGCGACGCCATTGAGTATGTGAAGCAACACATCACGGCTGAAACCCCTTTAGGTAAACACGACATTCGCGGCGAAGAAGTGTTCGTGATGATTTTCAATGACAGTACCGAGCCGCAGTCGGTGCGCCGGGCTGAATTTCATGCCCGCTATCTGGACATTCAGATTGTCCTCAGTGGCACTGAGGGTATGACGTTCAGTAATCTGCCCGCTGGCCATGTGGATACCGACTGGCTGGCTGACAAAGACATCGCGTTGTTAGCTGCCGGCGAGCAGGAAAAAACCATCATAATGCACGCCGGTGACTTCGTAGTGTTCTATCCTGGCGAAGTACATAAACCGCTGTGCGCCGTGGGCGAACCGGGCATGGTGCGCAAAGCGGTGGTTAAAATGCTGGTTAACGCTTAAAGATTTTCATCCGCCAGCGGCGCAGACGGCCCAGACGTTCTGGGGCTTTCAGCTTGTGCTTAATCCACACCACCTGCCACGGCTGTAAGCGCATTTGGCCGGTAAAGGCTTCATCACTAATCAAGTCTTTCCCTTCCACGGCCAGTTTCACTACCTGAGACTGGCCGCTGATATTGAAGACACAGGTAATACGGTCTTCGGTCTGAGGGTCATAACGTTCCATCGCAAACAGCGATTTTCCCATTTCAAACACCCGCTGGCCCGCCTGGGGGGAGAACGCCGGGTGCGCGCGGCGGTGTTTGATCAAATCACTCAGACCATTAAAAACGCGGGCACGCAGCCCCTCGACTTTCTCCAACTCGGCGTCCAGTTCATCAAGTTTCAGTTTCTTGCGGTTGATACGGCGGTTGATACCCGACTGATGCATCCCTTCGAGATCATTTTCGCTGCCTAACAAGCTGTGGATATAGATCGCCGGTACGCCAATAAACGACAGCAGCAGTGCCTGGGCGGCCAGAAATTTACGTGCTTTCAGCTCGACATTATCTTCCTGCTCGGTCAGTGCACTGAGGAAATTGATATTCAGTTCATAAGGCGAATGTGTCCCGTCACCATTGTCTTTGTAGGATACACGGCCCTCTTTACGCAGCGTCTCCTGTGCCATGTACTTGCGTTCTTCATCACTGAGGAAGGTTTCCGTCGGGCGCAGACCGATGCCGTCATGACTGGCGAGAAAATTGAAATAGGTGGTCTTCGGATAGCGTGCTTCGGCGTTCAGGCTTTGTGCCCATTGGGTCAGCGTGGTGGTGTCCTGGCGCAAAAATGCGTGCAACGTCAGTGGCGGTAGCGGGAACTGGTACACCATATGGGCCTCATCGCCCTCGCCAAAATAGCTGATGTTCTCATGATGTGGCACGTTGGTTTCGGTGATGAGTCGGGTTCCGGGGATCACCTCGTCCAGAATAGTGCGCCATACCTTAATAATGTTATGGGCCTGCGGCAAGTGGATGCAGCGGGTACCCACCTCTTTCCAGATGTAGCCGATGGCGTCGAGACGGATCGACTGTCCGCCGCTGGCCGCATACTGCAGCAGCACATCGATACTCTCCAACAGTACCTGAGGATTCTTGAAGTTAATGTCCACCTGGTCTTCGCTGAAAGTGGTCCACAGATAGAGCTCGGTACCGTCGGCTTTGATAAAGGGAGTTAACAACGGCGAGGCGCGCGGACGCACTACGCGGCTATAGTCCAGCGCCGGGTTGGAATCGATAAAGTAATCCTTGTAGTAGGGCTCATCGTGAAGATAGCCTTTCATCCAGTCACTGGATCGCGAGATATGGTTAATCACACAATCGAACATCAGATTAAAATGGGTGGAGAGCTGGTGAATATCGGACCAGCCGCCGAGGTGTTCATCAATGCGGCGATAGTCAATCACGCTGAAACCATCATCCGAGCTGTAGGGATACATTGGTAAGATGTGGATGTCGCTGATGATGTCACGCAGGTATTTATCGGCGAAGTGATTGAGCGTCGCCAGCGGCGGCTGATCGCCCTGAGTGACGTTGTCGCCGTAGGTAATGAGGTAGATGTTGGTTCCGTCAACCCACTGTTGAGTACGGTGCTTACCGTAGTTCCACTTTTCAGCCAGAGGGAGGATTTTCTTCAGCAGATCGGCAATGTGTTCTCTGGGATAAATCCGGCTCAATAAACTTTCCAGGCGCAGAACGTATTCCAAATTCACTGATTTCATAACAATGCCCTTTTTTCTTACCCCTTCACCTGAAGACGGCAAAAGAAGGAGTGCTTTCTAAAAAGGTTAGTTGAAAAATCGGCATTCCGGCAGGTATCTGGCGGGAAAAACTGCAATGTTATGTAAAAATGACGGGGGAATGAGAGGCAGTAAAGCAGACCCGGCGCGGGGAAATAATGGCGTCAGGTCTGTGGGAACTCAGCAGATACCGAGCGTGGCGACCATCACGGCCTTGATGGTGTGTAAGCGGTTTTCGGCCTGATCAAATACCACACTATGGGATGATTCAAACACTTCGTCGGTCACCTCCATTCCGCCTTGCAGGTCATATTCCTGCGCCATCTGACGGCCCAGCGTGGTCTGTTCGTCATGGAATGCCGGCAGGCAGTGCAGGAATTTCACCTGGGGGTTGCCGGTCAGGGCGAGCATGGCGCTGTTCACCTGATAACCCCGTAGCAGGCTGATACGTTCTTTCCAAGTCTCTTTCGGCTCACCCATCGACACCCACACGTCAGTATAGAGGAAGTCGGCCCCTTTCACGCCGCCGGCAATTTCTTCGGTCAGGGTGATGTTACCGCCGTTTTGCTGCGCCAGATGTTGACAGGTGGCGACCAGCTCAGCGTCTGGCCAGCAGGCCGTCGGCGCGACCAGGCGTAAATCCAGCCCGCACAACGCTGCTGCTTCCAGCAGTGAGTTGCCCATGTTGTTCCTTGCATCGCCCAGATAGGCCAGTTTCATCCCTGTAAGTGGCTGGCCCGGCAACTGCTCCTGCATGGTAAGCAGGTCAGCCAGCAACTGCGTCGGGTGAAACTCGTTGGTCAGGCCGTTCCATACCGGCACGCCAGCGAATTCAGCCAGGGTTTCCACCTTATCCTGACCGAAACCGCGATATTGAATACCGTCGTACATCCGTCCCAGCACGCGGGCGGTGTCTTTCATCGACTCTTTATGGCCGATCTGACTGCCGCTGGGGCCGAGGTAAGTCACGTGGGCACCTTGATCATAAGCGGCAACTTCGAAAGAGCATCGGGTACGGGTTGAGTCTTTTTCGAAGATGAGCGCAATGTTTTTCCCTGTCAGATGGGCTTTTTCCGTGCCATTTTTCTTGGCTGCCTTGAGCTCAGCGGAGAGTTCGAGCAGGGATGAAATTTCTGACGGTGTAAAATCCAGTAACCTGAGAAAATGACGTTTACTCAAAAGACTCATGATGTTCTTCTCCGATGCTTTTGCATTGTATTGTGCATTTGTGATGAATATAAATTCAATTTATATGTATGAATATGCAATTACAACCCCGAAATAAAAACTTTGTCGTTTATAGTGGAGGCCGGACCTTGCCTGTGTGAAAATAGCGCCCAGATACGTCACATTGATTGAGGACTGAGGTATGGCAAATCGTGAATTGCTGGAAGAACAACGTGAAGAAACCCGCTTAATCATCGAAGAACTGCTGGAAGATGGCAGCGATCCTGACGCGCTTTACACTATCGAACACCACTTATCTTCAGAGAACTTTGATGTTCTGGAGAAAGCGGCGGTTGAAGCTTTCAAACTGGGTTACGAAGTGACCGATGCTGAAGAGCTGGAAGTTGAAGATGGCTCCACCGTCATGTGCTGCGACGTGATCAGTGAAATCGCGCTGAATGCCGAACAAATCGATGCTCAGGTTGAGCAGTTAATGAACCTGGCCGAAGCTCAGGGCGTCAATTACGACGGCTGGGGCACTTACTTCGAAGGTGACGACGAAGATGAAGACGGCGAAGAAGGCGATGAAGAAGAAGGCGTAGACGAAGATGATGACGGTAAACGTCATTAATAGTAAAAGCTCACCCTGACCAGACTATCTTACTGGTCATTTTGAACCCGGACAGTGCTCACTTCTTTTAAAAGAACCGGTTCACGTACTTTGTGTACGCTCCGGTTCTTGCGCGCTGGCCGGATTCAAACGGTCTGCGACGACTAAGGCTTGAAGTCGTTTTTATTTAATTACAGCACTTCCCCGTTACTTTCAATGACCTTCTTATACCAGTCAAAACTCTGTTTACGTGACCGCGCCATGGTGCCGGTACCATCGTCGTTTTTATCCACATGGATAAAGCCGTAACGTTTGCTGTATTCACCGGTGGTGAATGACACGCAGTCAATGCACCCCCACGGCGTGTAGCCCATCAGCTCTACGCCATCTTCAAACACTGCTTTCTTCATCTGCTCGATGTGCGCTTTCAGATAGGCGATGCGGTAATCGTCGTGGACAGTGCCATCAGGCGAGACTTTGTCGATGGCACCGAAGCCGTTTTCAACAATGAACAAGGGTTTCTGATAGCGCTCGTACAGTACGCTGAGTGAATAGCGCAGACCCACCGGGTCAATCTGCCAGCCCCAGTCAGACGCCTTCACATGTGGGTTCGGCACGCTGCCAGCAAAGCCGGACAGACCATTATCATCGCCTGGATTATGTGCCGAGACCGCATTACTCATGTAGTAGCTCAGGCCCATGTAATCGGCACAGCCTTCACGCAGGACATCGAGATCGCCCTCTTCCATTTTGATATTGAAACCGCGACGTTCCCACTCTTTCAAAATATAAGAAGGGTAATAACCACGCATGTGCACGTCACCGAACAGGTAGCGCTCACGCATCGCTTCCACGGAGTACATGACGTCGTCCGGATGGCAGGAGAACGGGTAGAGCGGCACCATAGCGACCATGCAGCCAATCTGTAAATCAGGGTTGATCGCGTGGCCGAGTTTTACTACCGTGGCGCTGGCTACAAACTGATGGTGCAGTACCTGGTACATGGTCTCTTCAGGATTTTCCTGCTAGGTAAATATCACGCCTGAGCAGCAGTAACCGAACAGCGGATACTTCCAGTTGCGCTGGTTGTTGATCTCGTTGAAGGTCATCCAGTATTTCACTTTGTGCTTATAACGCTCGAGCACCACTTCGCTGAATTTCACAAAGAAATCGACCACTTTGCGGTTTTTCCAGCCGCCATACTCTTTCACCAAATGAAAAGGCATCTCGAAGTGCGACAGGGTGATCACCGGTTCAATGCCATACTTCAGCAGCTCATCGAACATATCATCGTAGAATTGCAAGCCAGCTTCGTTCGGTTGCGGCTCATCCCCGTTGGGGAAAATACGCGTCCAGGCGATCGAGGTACGGAAACATTTGAAGCCCATCTCGGCGAACAGCGCGATGTCTTCCTTGTAGTGCGAATAGAAATCTACCGCTTCATGGTTTGGGTAGCGGTAACCGTCTTGCACGCCATCGGTCATTACGCGGTCCACGCCGTGCGAGCCGCCGGAAAGTACGTCGGCGATACTTACGCCTTTGCCGCCTTTATTCCAGCCGCCTTCAACCTGATGCGCCGCTACCGCGCCGCCCCATAAGAAATCTTTCGGTAATTGCTGATTAGTCATGCTTATTCTCCCTTACTACGGGCGGATAACTATCCGCCCTTAAATTGAAATATTGTTACTCAGGCCTGATTTAACTGCGCCTGTGGTTCGGGGGTCTCTGCGGGTTTTGCACGGGTTTTCGGTGCGGCTTCTACTTCATCGTTGAAGCCCACCAGATAGGTGAACACCGCAGCGAGTACGAACGCGACGCTTATCGACAGCAGGAAGCCGAGGAACTGCGGCATGTGACCTTCTTTGAAGAACACCGGCAGCACGGCAATGCCTGGCAGACAATAACTCCATGAAACCGCGTTAAAGGAACCGGCAATTGCACCGCCGATACCCCCTGCTACGCAGCTACACAGGAATGGTTTTTTAAGACGCAGGGCGACACCGTAAATAGCGGGTTCAGTAATACCGAACAAACCGGTGACACCAGCGGACAAAGAAATGCCTTTCATTTCGCGGCTGCGGGTTTTCAGGTAGACACCGAACATGCTGCCAGTCATCGCGAAGACCGCGGAAGCCTGTAGCCCGGTAAAGGTGTCATAACCCAGGGTCGCGTAGTTGCCGACGGTGACCGGGGTAATGCCCCAGTGAACGCCCAGCGTGACCAGCGGTTGCCAGAAAGCACCGACGACGAATCCTGCCACTGTCGGGCTGAGGTGGTAAAGGTAGTTATAAACCCCACCAATGGCGCCGCCAATCAAGTTGCCCACAGGGCCGAAGACCAGAAGCGTCATCGGTACCATAATCGCGATGCAAAACATCGGCGTGAACAGGTTACGGATAACAATCGGCAATACTTTATTGAAGAAACGTTCGATGTAAGACATTGCCCAGACCATCAGAATGACCGGGATAACGGAAGCGGTATAGCTAAGGTATTTCACAGGAATACCAAGGAAGTCGAGCGTCGGCGAGGCAATTGGAATACCGACGACATCCGTCAGAATGCGGGCAATTTCCGGGTTATTCACCGCTTCTCGCATTAACTGCTGCATGGCCGGATCGGCGGAGTTAATCGATGTGATCTTAAACGCTGTCAGCATACTCATATAATCAGGGCTGATGAGCGCGCAGGCGGTGATGACTGCAGTGAAGGGATTGACGTTGAATTTCTTCGCGGCAGTGAAGGCGATCATCACCGGCAAGAAGGTAAATGCCGTCCATGAGACAAAGTTAAGAATTCGGTAGGTGCCGCTGCTGGCATCCATGAGCCCGACCGCTGCGAGAAAAGAAATAATCCCCTGTAAAATACCGCAGGCCGCGAGCTGATAAAGAAAGGGGGTAAAAATGCTTGAGATGACGTCCATGACGCGGCTGACGATACCGACATTGGGCGCTGAAACCGGGGCGTTTTCATCAACGGTAATGAGCTTCAATACCTGCTTATAGGCATCGCTCACGTGGTTGCCGATCACGACCTGCATCTGGCCACCGGCTTCAATCACGGTGATAACGCCTTTAACGCGTTTTAATTCTTCTTTTTCTACGGCGCTATTATCTTTTAAAATAAAACGTAATCGGGTTGCGCAATGTGTGACGCTAATCACATTATTATCGCCGCCAATATATTTCAAAATTTCCTGAGCGGTCTGAGCATAATCAATCGCCATGATAATTCTCCAGGTACAGTGTATTACTCGAACTGAGAGGTAAGATTATTATTAATATTTTTTAGGTTCCGGGCGGGAGTGTAGCAAAATGAGAAATGAAGTCACGATATAACAAGATGCATTATTTGGTAGATGTTACATAAATAAAACGCCCTGTTTTATTTAGGGCGGGGCACAATACCGGAGGTAATTAACGTGGGCAATTTCTTGCCAATGGTCTCGATAATATATAAAACTGGGATCTGCGTCGTAATATTATAGTGACCTTCCAGCAGGATCGGGGGCATGTGGTAAGAGATGTTAAGGTCTGCCATGCGCGCCAGCGTGGAGTTCTCGCTATTAGTCAGGCTGATGATCTTACAGTTTTGCAGGCTGAACTGGCTGGCAATACGGATAATTTCTTCGGTTTCACCGGAAACAGAAAGAATAATGGCGATAGCATCCTGATACATATCGCTGTTAATCGGATAATAAGGATCGTCAATATACGTGCTGAATTTCCCAATATTGGAGAAAAAGCGCGCACTGTATTTACCTAACGCTCCTGAAGTCCCAATGCCGACAAATATAATCCGTCGGGTTGAGGCAATTTGCGCAGCTGCGAGATCTAATAGCTCATCGAATTCACTGTTATTAATACTTTTAAAATAACTGATGATTTCACTGATGCCAAAGGAAACCGGAGGCTTCTCATCACGTTCAAGATATAATTTAAAGCGAATGCGGAATTCAGAATATCCATCGCAATTCATTTTCTTGCAGAAACGTAAAACCGTGGTGGTAGAAACTCCGGCAATGTCAGCGAGTTCACGGATGGTCATATACATCACCTTATCCGTATTTTTAATGATGGTGTTATACACCATCAACTCCAGCTCGTTCAGCGTCGAGATCTCTTTATAAGTGAACATTCTGCTCCCTGCACCTTCCGTTAAACGAGCCGATAATTAGAGGTATTTCAGCATGGTGACTTCACAGTCAGTATGACCGGTGCTGCCGAGTGCGCCATCAATATGCTCGAACCCCAGACGTTCATACAGGGCAATTGCCTGCGTCAGACTGGCGGTGGTTTCCAAATAGCAGCGTGAAAACGCTTGCGTGCGGGCAAATTCCATCGCCTGTAAGGCCAGTTTTTTGGCTAAACCCTGGCCACGTAATGAGGGAAGGAAATACATCTTCTGCAATTCACACAAATCCGCTTCTGCACCGCTTAAAGGGGCTATGCCGCCGCCGCCCGCGATTTGCCCGTCAAGCTCAACCACCCAATAGGCGCTGCGAGGCTGGCTATAAATCTCATATAAATGGTCGAGATTCGGATCGGCCACCGTATAGCCTTTATCGGCAGTCAGGCCGAACTCAGCAGATACGTGGCGAATTACGTTGGCGATGGCGGCATTATCTTCAAGACGGATAGGGCGCACCAGCAGGCTCAGGGGCGTTGCGGTAGACATATTGCTCACTCGGTTTTTAATTGGCGTTACAAGGTCAGTCCGACTTAATACCATCTAAAGGCGCGCCGATGCAACGCTACGCACGTCCTGCGCGGATTTTAGTGTCGTAATGAGAATCTTTTTCATCTGAAATGTAAATAATTCATTGCTTGAATGTATATGTGCGTGATTAAATCTTCGGCGTTCCACTTGGTACTTATCCTCTCTCTTTTTTGAAGAGAGACGGCTTCTTATTGCTTTCAGGACGAAAGATAAAAATGTCTGATAATAAACAACTTAACGAGTCATACCATCCGGTTCGTTTTCATGGCAGGGGTGGGGAATATTTTGCGATTTGGTTAGTCAATGCGTTACTGACCATTATCACATTAGGAATTTACTCCGCATGGGCGACGGTCAGGCGTCGTCGTTATTTTCTGGGTAATACTGAAATCAATGGCGATCGTTTTGATTACCACGCGAAGCCGATGCAAATATTGAAAGGGCGTCTGCTGGTCGTGGCCGGAATTATCGTATTCTATATTCTGGTAGCGCTGATACCGCAACTGGCCCTGGTCTTTGTACTGGCGTTTCTGGCGCTGTTGCCGTGGGTGATTATCCGCAGCTGGCGTTATAACGCGATCATGACCAGTTTCCGAGGCGTGCGTTTTAATTATCACTGCAAAGTGGGGCGTGCTTACTGGACCATGTATCTGTGCCCGATCCTGCTGATGGTGGCACTTTACCTGCCAATTGCCATCATCGTGATGGTGGCTATGCAAACTGGCAGTATCTCAGTGATGCTCCTGGCCGCGCTGATCGTAGTCGTTGGTCTGATATTAGGCGTTCCAGCAGTGCAGGGTATTCTCAGCGCCATGCAGCATGATTTGTACGTGAATAATATGTTTTTCGGCAATGCGCCTTTTCAAGCTGCACTAAAGAAAAAAGCTTTCATTAAATACAGCCTGCTTGGCTTGCTGATGTTTGTGCCTTTCCTGGTTGCCGCGTTCTGGTTGATGGGGTCCTTCATTGTTACCCTTTATCAAATTGCAATGCTGGGCGATATATCTTCTGATACCACTAACGCCATCATGATGAGTTATTTCTTTAACTTCTTTATGTCCATGGTGATTCTGTTTGTCGGTGCGCTGGTGGTGGCCAGTTATCAGGTGGTGGCAATCCGTAATTATGTCTTTAACCAGACCAAAATTGACGGCCATGTCCAGCTGCATTCATCGATGAAGACCCTGTCTTATCTGGGACTGCTGTTCACCAACTCGCTGATCGTTATCTTCTCGTTGGGTCTGGCAACGCCGGTAGCGCATGTTCGTTACGCCCGTTATGTGGCTAATTGTACAGCAGTTGAAGGCGATCTCTCCCTGCTCAATGTGCAGGCGCACCATGACACCGCTAATACTGCGGTGGCGGAAGAACTGGCGCAGGCGTTTGATCTCGGTGTCGGGATCTAAGGCATGATGCTTGAAGGCTTTTATCAGCCTCCCGGACGGGCAGCTCGCGAGGCTGCCCGTCTCATTTTAGGCGATGATCACTGCCTGACGCTGTCCGTGCAGGATGTTATCCAGACGTTCACCTTGCCTGAGATCGTCGTATCTGATGCACTCGGTACCATCCCGCTGTCCCTCACTTTTCCCGACGGTGGCCGTTTCGTACCTGCTGATGACCAAGCCTTCCGCCACTGGTATCAGCAGCGGTGCAAACCTGATCTGATTCATCGGATGGAGAGCCACAAGCGCGGCGTGATTGCCACGCTGCTGGCGACCTGTCTGCTCATCGTGTTCTACGTGTATGGTTTGTTGCCATGGGCCAGCAATGCCATTGCGCTGCGCATCCCGACGTCGGTTGAACAAAGTCTGGGGCGTCATACTATGACGCTGCTTCAGGCCAGCGATTTCAAAGAGACAGCATTGTCCGCGGCGCGGCAACAACAGGTCGACATGTTGTTCCGACAGGTATTGCCTGAATCGCTGCGCGGAGCTCGTACACCGGTCACTCTTAAATTGATGGATGTCCCGGATGTTGCCAACGCTTTTATGCTGACTGACGGCACGCTGGTGCTCACTGATAAGTTGGTGACGCTGGCTCCTGGCGATGACGCGCTGGCGGCGGTGATGCTGCATGAAATCGCCCATCATGTTTACCGTCACCCGATGCGTATGCTGGTACGATCTTCGCTGGTCTCGCTTAGCTTGCTGTGGATGACGGGCGATGTCAGCGGTGTGGGCGATACTTTGCTACAGGCGGCTTCTCTGGCCAACGAGCTGCAGTTCTCGCGCGGCATGGAACAAGACGCCGATGACTGGGCGATCGCTGAAATGAAGCGTCAGGAACGTTCACTGACGCAGATGGCCGACATATTCCGTCTGTTAATTGCAGAATCAAAAGATGAGCAGGGCAGCGGTTTGCCAGACTGGTTAAGCACGCACCCGGCCATGCAGTCACGTATTGAGCATATCGACGCGGCGGCGCAATAAAAAAGGCCGCTTTCGCGGCCTTTCGTGACGACTTTCTTTGCATTAAATCTTACAGCGCAGCGATCGTCGCTTTCTGTTCTGCGATCTTGATTTTGGCTTCACCACAGGCTGCCAGACGGTCACGCTCTTTGGCGACCACGGCTTCTGGCGCACGCGCCACAAAACCTTCGTTAGACAACTTGCCTTCGATAGACGCAATCTCGCCGTCCAGTTTCGCCATCTCTTTGTCCAGACGCGCCAGCTCAGCGTCTTTATCAATCAGACCCGCCATTGGGATCAGAAGCTCAGCGCCCTCCACCAGTTTGGTGACAGACACAGGGCCTTTGTCGCCAGCAGGGAGAAGGGTGATGGACTCCAGACGCGCCAGAGACTTGATGAAGTTCAGATTCTGTTCTACACGACGCTGTGCATCGGCACCCGCGCCACGCAGCAGCAGTTCCAGCGGTTTGCCCGGAGACAGGTTCATCTCGGCACGCACGTTACGAACAGCGATGATCGCCTGCTTGATCCACTCCAGATCGGCCAGTGCCAGTTCGTCAGCTTTGGCTGCATCAAATTGCGGGAAAGGTTGCAGCATGATGGTGTCAGCTGTGATGCCTTTCAGCGTTTTAACGCGCTGCCATATGGTCTCTGTGATGAACGGAATAATCGGATGCGCAAGGCGCAGCAGACCTTCCAGCACTTCTACCAGCGTATGACGGGTGCCACGCAGTTGCGCTTCACTGCCGCCAGTCATGACCGGTTTGGTGAGCTCCAGATACCAGTCGCAGAACTGGTTCCAGGTGAATTCATACAGAATGCTTGCGGCCAGATCGAAACGGTAGGTGTCCATCGCGTCGCGGTAAGCTTTCACCGTACGGTTATATTCCGCGAGGATCCAGCGGTCAGCCAGTGACAGCTCCAGTTCGCCGCCGCTCAGACCGCAATCCTGATCTTCAGTGTTCATCAGTACGAAGCGACTGGCGTTCCACAGTTTGTTACAGAAGTTGCGGTAGCCCTCAAGACGCTTCATATCCCAGTTGATGTCACGGCCGGTAGACGCCAGCGCCGCCAGCGTGAAGCGCAGGGCGTCGGTGCCGTGCGGTTCGATGCCGTTCGGGAATTGCTTCTCGGTGCGCTTGCGGATTTTCTCGGCCAGCTGCGGCTGCATCATGTTGCCGGTACGTTTTTCCAGCAGATCTTCCAGCGAGATACCGTCGATCATATCCAGTGGATCGATGACGTTGCCTTTAGACTTGGACATTTTCTGCCCTTCGTCATCGCGGATAAGCCCGGTCATGTAGACGGTATTGAACGGAACCTGCGGTTTACCGTTTTCATCTTTCACGAAGTGCATGGTCATCATGATCATGCGGGCGATCCAGAAGAAGATGATGTCGAAGCCGCTGACCACTACGCTTGAAGGGTGGAAGGCTTTGAGATCTGGCGTCTGCTCTGGCCAGCCCAGCGTGGAGAACGTCCACAGGCCGGAAGAGAACCAGGTGTCGAGCACGTCTTCGTCTTGGGTCAGTACCACGTCTGCGCCCAGATTATTTTCGCTGCGCACTTCCGCTTCGTCACGACCGACGAACACGTTGCCTTCGGCGTCATACCACGCCGGAATGCGGTGTCCCCACCAGAGCTGACGGGAAATACACCAGTCCTGAATGTCACGCATCCAGCTGAAGTACATGTTTTCGTACTGTTTCGGGACGAACTGAATTTCGCCTTGCTCAACGGCCTCCACCGCGACTTTCGCCAGCGGCGCAGTGCGCACGTACCACTGGTCGGTCAGCATGGGTTCGATCACCACACCGCCACGGTCACCGTAAGGGACCGTCAGGTCGTGAGGTTTGATCTCTTCTAACAGGCCCATTTCCTCGAAAGCAGCGACCACGGCTTTACGCGCAGCAAAGCGCTCGAGGCCACGGAACTGCTCCGGAATAGCGTTGCTGCATGCATCACTCTCTTCGCCGTTGGTGTCGAACACTTCTGCGGTCTGGCGGATATCACCATCGAAAGTTAGGATGTTGATCATCGGCAGGCCGTGACGTTTACCGACTTCATAGTCGTTAAAGTCATGTGCTGGCGTTATCTTCACGCAGCCGGTGCCTTTTTCCATGTCGGCATGTTCGTCGCCGAGGATCGGAATGCGGCGGCCAACCAGCGGCAGAATGATCTCTTTGCCGATCAAGTCTTTGTAACGCGGATCTTCTGGGTTAACGGCTACGCCGGTATCACCGAGTACGGTTTCCGGGCGGGTGGTGGCAACCACCAGATAATCTTTGCCTTCAGCAGTTTTTGCGCCGTCGGCCAGCGGATAACGCAGGTGCCACATGGAACCTTTGGACTCGCGGTTTTCCACTTCGAGGTCAGAAATTGCGGTGCGCAGTTTCGGGTCCCAGTTCACCAGGCGTTTGCCACGGTAGATCAGATCCTCTTTGTACAGACGCACGAAGACTTCGCGCACGGCGTTGGACAGGCCTTCATCCATGGTGAAGCGCTCGCGCTCCCAGTCCACGGAATCGCCCAGACGGCGCATCTGGCGGGTGATGGTGCCACCTGATTCGGCTTTCCATTCCCAGATTTTTTCAATAAAGGCGTCACGACCGTAGTCATGGCGGGTTTTGCCCTCTTCGGCAGCAATTTTGCGCTCAACCACCATCTGCGTTGCGATGCCTGCATGGTCGGTGCCCGCCTGCCACAGGGTATTTTTACCCTGCATGCGCTGATAGCGGATCATGGCATCCATGATGGTTTGCTGGAAAGCGTGACCCATGTGCAAGCTACCGGTGACGTTCGGCGGCGGGATCATGATGGCAAAGCTTTCTTTACTGGTATCACCATGTGGCTTGAAGTAGCCCTGTTCT
>Ga0105858_1000204_pt1 | contig 31166 bp, 27 predicted proteins | sample OrgsoiDNA_201062_FD_89683 | JGI IMG/M metagenome (GOLD analysis project Ga0105858, IMG submission 89683) | Permafrost soil microbial communities from the Arctic, to analyse light accelerated degradation of dissolved organic matter (DOM) -... | ecosystem: Environmental > Terrestrial > Soil >...
CGATGATCAGCAGTTCTGCCGGTTGGTATAACGCACCCAATTCGCCGCCGACCATCATGAAGCCGCCAAAGACTGAGCCCAGGACCACAATGTAACCTATTATCACTAGCACGATGATTCCTTAATTCCATGTGGCTTTTTTGGTATAGGGCAAGATGAGGGCAACGCGAGGTGTGGTTGTGTGATATCTGCCTGCCGTCAGGGTGACGTCAGTGATAAACCGGGATGCTGAGGGAAGAGACAAAGAGTGACAATGCAGTCACTCCTGGCCTTCTTTCATATGAACATTACTGCAGCCCACATCATCTCAAACCGCGCGCTTGACCGTTTCGTCCAGCTCTTGAGATGTAATATCGGCAACTTGCGGGGAAAGTTTACGCTTTTTTACCGCTCGTGATGGCGGCTGGCAAAGACTGCAAACAAAACCGTGTCTCGGCTGATGCGCATGGGTAATAAATGAGCCGTCGCAGCAGTTACATGAAGAGAGTTGCAGCATGCCGCTGTCAACAAAACGAACCAGCGTCCAGGCGCGGGTGAGTGCCAGAACTGGCGCTTCACCGGGCTGTTCCGGACACTGCTCCAGATACAGACGGTAGGCCTTAATCACCGCTTCGACGCCGTTACAGTGCCCGCTCTTCATGAGGAAGGAGTAAGCGTTATAAAACATCGAGGAGTGGATATTTTGTTCCCACGTCATGAACCAGTCCGTTGAGAAAGGCAGCATCCCTTTCGGCGGCGGACTGCCACGCAGTTCTTTATAGAGTTTAATCAACCGGCCACGACTGAGCTGCGTTTCGCTTTCCAGCATCTGTAAGCGTGCGCCCAACGTAATCAGTTCCATAGCCAGCTGAATATCCCGGGCTTCCTGAACAATGCTTTTTACCACCGGTTTCACGGCGGTCTCTTTTAGCGCAGGGGGTTTGATCAGAGACATGGTTATGCCCTTTTCTTAGGAGCACTGCCGTCCCTGGAAGAGAGCCCTTTCAGCAAATGACTGGATAACAGGATACCCGTGTGGATTTGCTGTAAGTCATCTACGCGTGATTCTTGCGTCAGACGCTCAATGGTTTTGCTGTCGTCAAAACGGAATTGACACAGCAACTGATTCGTTTCAGCTAACTTGACCATTTGCGGCAAGGTCAGCTGGCCTAATGCGTCAGCCATGACATCATCAATCCCCAGGCGGAACATTGCCGAGGCCTTTTCGTCGTTAATTAACCGTTGTGCTAAGAGCAAATATGACAGGTTGATGTCATAGATGTGTTTAAGCAATTCAGACATGCTTCTTTACCCCATACCGTCAGCTATGAACACATAGCTGGTTGATAGACATAATCCGCGCCGCGGAAGTTAATCCGGCATAACAGGGATATTTTTTACTATCAAAACAAATGGATCATTGGACGATGAACTGTGCATTTCTTTTTTCAAAGAAATGTTCTGCGACACAAACACGTTTATCCCGCGGATTAAATTCACCGCCAATACAAAGTAGTTCCTGATGTAAATTAAATAAAAAATGACAATTTCACGGCTAACTAAATTCAATAATTAATCAATTGAAACGTACAGGCAGGGTCCGTTGCTATGGCTGCGTCTCTTTCTGTGAAACGCTTTTACACACATTATTAGGATTAATCTTAATACGCGGCAAATGTAACCCCGAACCCTTAGCACATACAATCTCAGCACTATCCCATTTTGGATAAAGTGTGACGCAAGTCACAAAAATAAAATTTATTTTTGTCTAAAAAGCGTAATTAAGTCGAATATTGCGTTCAAATTATAACCAAAAGTAAAAAAGCGTCTTAAAAACACCTCCTCAGACCTCTTTTTCCCTCTTTTTTAGATCATTTTGTACAACAACCATTTAAAGCAAAACTAACAGCCATCAACACGCCATTTACAACTCAAATCCAGATTTTAATTCTGATTATTTAACTTAGTAAGCACAACAAACCAAAAGCGACCAAAAACACCTTTAGTCTGTGCTTCAGCGGCATATAGCGTAATTTGGGATAAAAATGTGGGATAAATTCAGAACAAAAAGCAGACAAAGCGTGAGAAACTGCGGCTTTAATGAAGGTTAAAGTCAAGGTATGTAACAAAAGGTGTAGGCATACAAAAACCTTCTGCCCTAGGGAAGGATACAGAAGCGATAGTTATGTAATGGCGCGCATTGTGCGGCACAGTCAATATCGGCAGCCGAATGCAAAACTTTAACGATTGTGCTTAGAAAAGAGATTTATGTCGCACAATGAACAATAAGCAGGTGACTTTTAGGATTTTTATTAGTAAGTCGACAGAACACACACGTTCGCGGGGAAAATGCACTGTTATATACCATCAGGTATAGGTACGGAGGATTATATTATGGGGTGTTTGTCATTATGTGTTAAACAACACGTCATTAAAATGTCATGACTAATAGAACAGAAGTTGATCAGTTTATAGGTGAAGGGAGCATATATAAGGAGGGGTTTCTGCAATGTGTCCGATATGAACTGAAATAGCCTGCTTATTATACCCATACCAAAGTGGGAAAAACCCATCGACATTAACAGCACGGATGCGATGGGTTTTGCATTTATTGATTAGCTCACGGGCATCCGTTCCGGATCGGGATGTTGATATTCAAATCCCAGCTCTTTGCAGATGCGGCTACCGTCGATGATTTTGCCCTCTTTATCACCTTCAGCAACTTCAGCAAATTGCGGTTCGGGCAAATTAAGCTGGCGGGCCAGCGCCGGGTAGAAATGCTGTTTCTCCGGATGCACAGGTGCGCACAGGTTATAAGTGTGACCACCTTTGGGCAGGCTCAGCAGCAGGAGCATCGCCTCGATGACATCATCTTGGTGAACCAGATTGACGCCGCTGTTGCCTCCCTCAACATGGGTTTTGCCGGCCATAAACCGACCAGGGTGGCGATCTGCACCAACCAGTCCAGCCAGACGCAGAACATCTACCGACGTGTTAGGTAACCGGTGAAACCAACTCTCCAGCTCTGCGAGCACTTTTCCACTTGGTGTGACCGGACGCAACGGAGAATCCTCGCGCAGGGTTCCACTGCCCTCACCGTAGACTGAGGTGGAAGAGGTAAAGATGATGCGCTTAACATTGTGCGCCAGCGCACTGTCCACCAGCTGCTGAACGGCTTGGAAATAGAGCTCACTGCCCTCCACCGTACGACGTGCCGGTAAGGTGATAATCAATGCGTCTACATTTAACAGTACGTCCAGGTCTGCAGCCTCGCACTGCATTTGCGGCAAAAACACCAGAGGATAACAATCAATGCCGCACATGCGCGCGGCCTCAACGCCGTCGGGGGTGGTTTTACTGCCAACCACCTGATAACCCCTTGAGGTCAGCGCCATTGCCAGTGGCATTCCCAGCCAGCCTAAGCCTACGATTGCGACTTTTTTCATCTTTTTACTCCATCCTTATGCGCGTCATACGATCCTGCATGATCACTACCGAATTACCTTTAGTTTAGCAAATTATGCTCCCGGGAGCCTTCAGTGAACATCGGGTTAGTGTCAGGTTTTTTCCGCAGTTGTAACAAGCCGACGGGCTTTTCATGCATCCCGCCCGCATTACGCTGAAAAGCCTTAAATAGATACTATGTGGCAGTCTCAGCCAACACGCAGGATATAGTCAGTATCAGAACGCATAGGATTATTCATATAAATAATGAAGCCCCCGATGCATATAAGAAAAATTCATCATTGATAAAAAAGGTTGCACTGCGGCTATGGGATAGTTTAGTTTTGTCAGCACGAGTTTTAATCTCAAACATATTCATTTAAAGAGAAAGACCATGACAAACGTTCTGATCAACCATCATCATCACCATCACCCTGACTAGTCTTGCAGGCGATTGGTGCTGGAAGACTTTTAAGATCTTCCAGTGGCGCAGAACGTAGAGAGAGCCCTCGGAAGATATCTTCCGAGGGTTTTTTTTTACCTGAAATTTAAGCAAACACTTAGCCATAACAGCTAACAAACATAAGCATAAGAAAGGTCGAGGTCATCATGTTAGATAAATCACGTTTACGGATAGCAATGCAGAAGTCAGGTCGCCTGAGTGATGATTCACGCGAACTGCTGGCGCGCTGTGGGATCAAAATCAATTTGCAGGAGCAACGTCTGATTGCCTTCGCTGAAAACATGCCTATCGACATCCTGCGTGTGCGTGATGACGATATCCCCGGCCTGGTCATGGACGGCGTGGTGGATTTGGGTATTATCGGTGAAAACGTGCTGGAAGAAGAGCTACTCAACCGCCGCGCACAGGGCGAAGACCCACGCTACTTCACGCTGCGCCGTTTAGATTTCGGCGGTTGCCGCCTGTCGCTGGCAACGCCACTGGATTGTGACTATACCGGTCCGCAAAGTTTGCAAAAATCCCGTATCGCCACCTCTTATCCGCACATCCTCAAGCAATATCTCGATAAACAAGGCGTAGAATTCAAGTCTTGCCTGCTCAACGGTTCCGTCGAAGTCGCCCCGCGTGCCGGTCTGGCCGATGCGATTTGTGATCTTGTGTCCACCGGTGCCACCCTTGAAGCCAACGGTCTGCGCGAAGTCGAAGTGATTTACCGCTCGAAAGCCTGTCTGATTCAGCGCGATGGCGAGATGCCGCAGGAAAAACAATTGCTGATTGACCGCCTGCTGACCCGTATTCAGGGCGTCATTCAGGCACGTGAGTCAAAATATATTATGTTGCATGCGCCAAGTGAGCGCCTGGACGAAATCATTGCCCTGCTGCCGGGTGCCGAGCGCCCTACTATTTTACCTCTGGCAGGCGATCAGCAACGCGTGGCGATGCACATGGTCAGCAGCGAAACCCTGTTCTGGGAAACCATGGAAAAACTGAAAGCGTTAGGTGCCAGTTCGATTCTGGTCCTGCCAATCGAAAAAATGATGGAGTAAGGCCATGCAGCCAAACGCGTTTTCCACCCCGATTGACTGGCAGCAGTGCGACGAGCAGCAGCGTCGCGCGTTGCTGACCCGCCCGGCAATCTCGGCCTCAGACCGTATCACCGAGTCGGTCACTGAGATCCTGCGCCGCGTGCGCAGCGAGGGCGACAGCGCCCTGCGTGAGTTCTGTGCAACCTTTGATAAGACTGATGTGGCTGATATCCGCGTCACGGCGCAGCAGATTGACGCGGCATCCGCGCGTTTGGGCGATGACGTAAAACAGGCGATGGCGCACGCAGTGCGTAACATCACCACGTTCCACGAAGCGCAAAAACTGGCGGTAGTGGATATCGAAACCCAGCCGGGCGTGCGTTGCCAGCAGCTAACTCGCCCGATTCAGTCCGTCGGGCTGTATATTCCGGGCGGTTCCGCCCCGCTGGTATCGACCGTATTAATGTTGGCGACACCGGCTCGCATTGCCGGTTGCCAGCGCGTGACCTTATGTTCGCCACCGCCGATTGCCGATGAAATTCTCTATGCCGCCAAACTGTGCGGTGTCACTGAGGTCTATCAGTTGGGTGGTGCGCAGGCGATTGCCGCGCTGGCGTTCGGTACCGAAAGCGTACCCAAAGTGGCGAAAATCTTTGGGCCGGGTAATGCCTATGTTACAGAAGCCAAACGTCAGGTAAGCCAGAGCCTCAATGGCGCCGCCATCGATATGCCAGCTGGCCCGTCTGAAGTGTTGGTGATCGCTGACAGCGGCGCAACCCCTGATTTCGTGGCTTCGGATCTGTTGTCACAGGCGGAACACGGTCCGGACTCTCAGGTGATTCTACTCACCCCGAGTATCGAGATGGCTAATGCCGTGGGTGAGGCGGTGGAACGCCAACTGGCACAGCTGTCGCGTAAAGAGATTGCGCGTCAGGCGCTTGAGAGCAGCCGCCTGATTGTGGCTAAAGATCTGGCACAGTGTATTGAAATCAGCAATGCCTATGGCCCCGAGCATTTAATCCTGCAAACCCGTCAGCCGGAGGTCCTGGTCGACAGTATCACCAGCGCAGGGTCAGTGTTTCTCGGTGACTGGTCACCGGAATCCGCCGGAGACTACGCGTCAGGGACTAACCACGTCCTGCCGACCTACGGTTATACCGCTACCTGCTCCAGCCTCGGGCTGGCCGATTTCCAAAAGCGCATGACTGTACAGCAGCTCACCCCGCAGGGTTTACTTGGCCTGGCGACCACTATTGAAACGCTGGCACAAGCTGAACAGCTGACCGCACACAAGAATGCCGTGACGCTGCGCGTTAACGTACTGAAGGAGCAAGGGTTATGAGCAACGAAAAAAATCTGAGCGTTCAGGCACTGGCACGTCAGAATGTGCTTAACCTGACGCCTTATCAGTCGGCCCGTCGTCTCGGTGGTAATGGCGACGTGTGGCTGAACGCCAACGAATACCCGATTGCACCACAGTTCGAACTGACGGCGCAAACCTTCAACCGTTACCCCGAGTGTCAGCCCGCGCTGGTGATTGAACGCTATGCCGCGTACGCCGGGCTGGCAAAAGAGCAGGTGCTGGTCACCCGTGGCGCAGATGAAGGGATTGAGCTGTTGATCCGGGCTTTCTGCGAACCAGGCAAAGATGCCATCCTTTATTGCCCACCCACTTACGGCATGTACAGCGTCAGTGCTGAAACCATCGGCGTCGAAAGCCGTACCGTGCCGGCCAAAGAGGATTGGTCGCTGGATTTACCGGCGATAGAAGCCGCGCTCGACGGCGTCAAGCTGGTCTATGTGTGCAGCCCGAACAACCCGACCGGCAATCTGATTGATCCGGCCGCGCTGCGCGCGGTACTGGAGATGACTCGCGGCCGCGCCATTGTGGCCATCGATGAAGCCTATATTGAGTTCTGCCCACAGGCCTCCGTTACCGGCTGGCTTCAGGAATATCCACACCTCGCTATTTTACGCACCCTGTCTAAAGCCTTTGCGCTGGCCGGGTTACGCTGTGGATTTACGTTGGCGAACAGCGAACTGATTGCGCTGTTAATGAAAGTGATCGCGCCTTATCCGCTCTCCACGCCGGTGGCCGATATTGCTGCACAGGCGTTGAGCAACCAAGGCCTGGCCGGGATGCGCGCGCGCGTGGCAGAGATTGGGGCAACCCGTACTTGGCTGAAAGAGCAGCTCACGCGTTGTGAATGTGTGGAGCAGGTCTTCACCAGCGAGACCAACTACGTGCTGGCGCGTTTTACAGCATCCAGTCAGGTGTTTAAAACCCTCTGGGACCAGGGCATTATCTTACGTGACCAGAACAAACAACCGGGGCTTTCCGGCTGTTTACGCATTACTGTCGGTACGCGCAAAGAGTGCCAGCGGGTGATCGATGCGCTGCAACCGCTGCCGGGTGCAGGCCAGCCTGCCACCAACACGAATAACGAAACCGCCCCAAGCAAGGAGCCGATGTGAGCCAGAGCCCGTTAGTACAAAAGATCTTATTCATCGACCGCGACGGTACGCTGATTTCCGAACCTCCTGAAGATTTTCAGGTAGACCGTCTGGATAAACTGGCACTCGAGCCGGGTGTCATTCCCGCGCTGCTGGCATTACAGAATGCAGGTTTCAAACTGGTGATGATCACCAATCAGGATGGTCTGGGCACCGCCAGTTTCCCGCAGGAAACCTTTGACCCGCCGCACAACCTGATGATGCAGATCCTGACCTCACAGGGTGTGATATTCGACGAAGTGCTGATCTGCCCTCACCTGCCTGCTGACCACTGCGCCTGTCGCAAGCCTAAAACCGAACTGGTGAAAGGCTATCTGGAGAGCGGCCTGATGGATGTCGCGAACAGTTATGTGATTGGTGACCGGGATACCGACATTCAGCTGGCGGCCAATATGGGCATCGCCGGATTGCGCTACCAGCGCGACACGCTAAACTGGCCGGCGATTGCCGCTCAGCTGACGCAGCGCGATCGCCACGCACACATAAAACGTGTAACACGTGAAACCTCCATTGACGTGGACGTCTGGCTCGACCGAGAAGGTGAAAGTAAAATCCGCACCGGCGTGGGCTTCTTCGACCACATGTTGGATCAGATCGCCACGCACGGCGGCTTCCGCATGAACATCGAAGTCAAAGGCGATCTCTATATCGACGATCACCACACGGTGGAAGATACCGGTCTGGCGCTGGGCGAAGCCCTGAACAAAGCGCTGGGTGACAAACGCGGCATTGGCCGTTTCGGTTTTGTTCTGCCGATGGACGAATGTCTGGCGCGCTGCGCACTGGATATTTCTGGGCGCCCGCACCTCGAATATAAAGCGGAGTTCAACTATCAGCGCGTGGGAGACTTAAGCACCGAGATGGTCGAGCACTTCTTCCGTTCTCTCTCCTATGCCATGGGATGTACGCTACATTTGCGCACCAAAGGCAAGAACGACCATCATCGCGTTGAGAGTCTGTTCAAAGCTTTTGGCCGCACGTTGCGCCAGGCGATCCGCGTGGACGGCAACACCCTGCCGAGTTCGAAAGGAGTGCTGTGATGAACGTTGTCATCCTTGATACCGGCTGTGCCAATCTCTCCTCGGTGAAATATGCCGTGCAGCGTCTGGGCTATGAACCCGACGTAAGCCGTGACCCGGAGATTGTGCTGCGAGCCGACAAGCTGTTTTTACCTGGCGTGGGAACGGCGCGTGCGGCCATGGAACAGCTCGAGCAGCGTGACCTGATCGAGCTGATTAAAGCCTGTACCCAGCCGGTGCTGGGTATCTGCCTCGGAATGCAGTTATTAGGCTCAGGCAGCGATGAGAATGGCGGCATTAAAACGCTCGGAATTATCGACCAGCCAGTAGAACGCATGCAGGATCGCGGATTACCGTTGCCACATATGGGCTGGAACCAGGTGATCGCCAATGCGGACAGCCATCTGTTCCGCGGTATCGACGAGAACGCGTATTTCTATTTCGTCCACGGATATGCGATGCCAATATGCGAAAACACCATTGCTCAAACGCTGTACGGCGAGCCGTTCACCACCGCCGTGGCAAAAGACAACTTCTTCGGCGTGCAGTTTCATCCGGAGCGTTCCGGTGCCGCTGGCGCACGGTTGTTGAAAAACTTTCTGGAGATGTAAGCACCATGATTATTCCCGCTTTGGATTTGATCGACGGCAGCGTGGTACGTTTGCATCAGGGTGACTACGGTCAGCAGCGCGACTATGGCAGCGATCCGCTGCCACGCTTACAGGATTATCAGCGTCAGGGGGCCGAAGTACTGCATCTGGTGGATTTGACCGGTGCCAAAGATCCGGCGGCGCGCCAGATCCCTCTGCTGCAAAAACTGCTGGCCGGGGTAACTGTACCGGTACAAGTTGGCGGCGGCATCCGTAATGAACAGGACGTAGAAGCTTTGCTATCCGCGGGTGCAACCCGCGTCGTCGTTGGCTCAACCGCGGTTAAAGATCCTGACACCGTACAGAAGTGGTTCAACCGTTTCGGTGCTGACGCGCTGGTGTTGGCGCTCGATGTACGCATTGATGCCAATGGCACCAAAAATGTTGCCATCAGCGGCTGGCAGGAGAATTCTAATGCGACGCTGGAGCAAATCGTCGAACAGTATTTACCGTTTGGCTTGAAACACGTGCTGTGTACTGATATCTCCCGCGACGGCACCCTAGCGGGGTCAAACGTCGCACTGTACCGCGAAGTGTCGGCACGTTATCCGCAGATCGCTTTTCAGGCTTCAGGGGGTATCGGTTCGCTGGATGATATTGCCCAGCTGCGTGACAGCGGCGTAGAAGGCGTGATTGTCGGGCGCGCCCTGCTTGACGGTAAATTTAGCGTGACGGAGGCAATTTCATGCTGGCAAAACGGATAATACCCTGCCTGGACGTAAAAGATGGCCAGGTCGTGAAAGGCGTGCAGTTCCGCAATCATGAGATCATCGGCGACATCGTGCCACTGGCAAAACGCTACGCCGAAGAAGGCGCAGATGAACTGGTGTTTTATGATATTACCGCCTCATCTGACGGGCGCGTAGTAGATAAAAGCTGGGTGTCGCGGGTGGCAGAAGTGATCGACATTCCCTTCTGTGTGGCGGGTGGTATCAAGAGCGTGGAAGACGCTGCGCAGATCCTGCAGTTTGGGGCGGATAAGATTTCTATTAACTCGCCAGCGCTGGCTGATCCGACGTTGATAAGCCGTCTGGCCGATCGCTTCGGCGTACAGTGCATCGTGGTGGGTATCGACACCTGGCATGATGAAGAGTCAGGAACGTATCAGGTTCACCAGTTTACCGGCGATGAAGCACGTACCAAAGTCACCACCTGGCAGACGCTGGATTGGGTGAAGGAAGTTCAGGAGCGCGGCGCCGGTGAAATTGTACTGAATATGATGAATCAGGACGGCGTGCGTAACGGCTATGATTTGCAGCAGCTGCAAATGATGCGTGAGGAGTGCCGTGTGCCACTGATTGCCTCCGGCGGTGCGGGAACGCCTCAGCATTTCCTGGATGCTTTCCAGCAAGCTAACGTTGACGGTGCCCTGGCGGCCTCCGTGTTCCATAAACAAATTATTAATATCGGTGAGCTGAAAAGCTTCCTGGCCGAAAATGGCGTGGAGATCCGCTTGTGAGTAATGAAATTTCGAACAACAGTCGACTGACCGAACAGCAGATTAATCAGCTGGATTGGGAAAAAGTGGATAACCTGATGCCCGTTATCGTGCAGCATGCGGTGTCTGGTGAAGTGCTGATGATGGGCTATATGAATCAGGAAGCGCTGGGCGTGACGCAGTCATCAGGGAAAGTGACATTCTATTCGCGTACTAAGCAGCGTCTGTGGACCAAAGGCGAAAGCTCAGGCAATTACCTCGATTTGGTAAGCATTTACCCGGATTGCGATAACGACACCCTGCTGGCTCTGGTCAATCCAATTGGCCCAACCTGCCACAAAGGCAATAACAGCTGCTTCCACCCTGCCGCTACCGACTGGGGATTCCTGTTCCAACTGGAAGAGTTGCTGGCATCACGAAAAAATGCTGACCCGGCAAGCTCGTACACAGCAAAACTTTACGCCAGTGGCACCAAGCGTATTGCGCAGAAAGTCGGTGAAGAAGGCGTGGAAACCGCACTGGCCGCCACCGTCAACGACCGTTTCGAACTGACCAATGAGGCTTCTGATTTAATGTATCACCTGCTGGTTCTGTTGCAGGATCAGGATCTTAATTTCAGTGCCGTAATTGAGAATTTGCGTCAGAGGCATAAGAAGTAACTCCACTTCGTTTCAGAAAGCAAAAAGGCCGGTTTATTGAATAAACCGGCCTTTTATACTCACATAAATTAGAACTAACGCGAATAATTTCTCAAAGCATTGCGGCCCATCACAACACCAGCGCCAAGAATGATGCCGACTAACGCACCGAGCACCAGTATAATCCCCTTTTTCGGGCTATCACGGCGGATAGGCAGGTTTGGTTTCATCACGTAGCGGAAAGAGTAGGTAGAATCAGGCTTGGATTTCAACGCGCTAATTGCCAAAAGTGACTGACGGGCATTAAAGTACGACTCATCGAATGGAAGTGGCCGCGTGGCTTCATTCTTTATAATCGATGAAAGCGCATCACTACCTAACGCAAAGAGGGTATCTTCAGAGAGTGTTTCAGCTTGTTGCACAATTGTATTCTTAGTATTTGATTGCTCAGCAACGATCAAAGCTTGATTCAGGATTGCCAAACGTTTGTCCTTCTTCTCCTGAGCTACTTTCTCTTTGGTGGCTAAGTCCTGTTTCAAATCCCCAATTTTAGAATTAATACTGCTCTGTAAGTCATCATCTAACTCATTTACGACACGCTTATTGATCTGCTGAATATAGTTTGTAAGCGTCTTCTGCGCGTCAGCTGCATTATTAGCGGTATAGCTTATTTTAAGCGGCACCGATTGATCTTTCACTGCTGGTACTATGATGAGCTTCTCGGGTTCAGCTTGATTATCCAGTTGCTCGGAAAGAGCAGACATCGCTGAGTTAAAGCGGCCAAAAAAGCGCTGTTGTACATCAGCTATGGCGGGAGTCCCGCTATAAAGCACCCCCATAGCATTAGTATAGTTAGCCACCTGCCCGGAGTCTGGATAGGTTACTATTGCTTCAGAAGTCCATTTTTCTTTAGCAACAGATAAATAAACAATGGCAACGGCAATCGCTAAAATAGCACAAATAATGATTGTGATTTTCCCACGCCAAAGCTGCATGAAAAGATCAATTAAATCAATGGATTCATCTACCTGACTGTTACGCTCTCTCGTCACACTATTGTTATCTAAATTCATGTTCACCCTAAGCAAAAAAAATAAGCAATTGTCTGCGTAATGCAATTATAAACTGGAGCTTTCGTAAATACCTAACTTAAACTCTGTAATTTAGATCAGATTGTACCGAAATTTGACACATGTGCGGACATTCAATGTTCAACGACAGTTAATAGGGCCCCTATACATGTTCTCGTATCCGAAGCAAATAAAAACGACCCATTTATAGGGTCGTTTTTATATTAATCAAAACTGGCAGGAATCACTTAATCCAACCATTCAGTGTGGAATACGCCATCTTTGTCAGTGCGTTTGTAGGTATGTGCACCGAAGTAGTCACGCTGTGCCTGGATCAGGTTAGCAGGCAGCACCGCTGAACGGTAGCTGTCGTAGTAGTTGATCGCAGCGGAGAATGTTGGGGTCGGAATGCCGTTCTGAACGGCATAAGAGACCACATCACGCAGCGCCTGCTGGTATTCGTCAGCAATATTTTTGAAGTACGGTGCCAGCAACAGGTTCGCAATGGACGCGTTTTCAGCATAAGCATCGGTAATTTTTTGCAAGAACTGAGCGCGAATGATACAACCAGCGCGGAAGATCTTAGCAATTTCGCCGTAATGCAGGTCCCAGTGGTTCTCTTCTGAAGCCGCTTTCAGCTGTGAGAAGCCCTGAGCATAAGAGACGATCTTACCCAGATACAACGCACGACGGATTTTCTCGATAAACTCCGCTTTGTCTCCAGTAAAAGGCTTAACCGTTGGGCCTGTCAAAACTTTAGAGGCTGCAACACGCTGATCTTTCAAAGAGGAGAGGTAGCGGGCAAATACAGACTCAGTGATCAGCGTTAGAGGTTCGCCGAGATCCAGAGAGCTTTGGCTGGTCCATTTACCCGTACCTTTATTGGCCGCTTCATCCAGAATCACATCAACCAGATATTTACCTTCTTCGTCTTTCTTGGTGAAGATATCTTTGGTGATGTCGATCAGGTAGCTGTTCAGTTCACCTTTGTTCCAGTCAACGAAGGTGCTAGCCAACTCTTCATTGCTCAGACCTAAAGACTGTTTCAGCAGGGAATAGGCTTCAGCGATAAGCTGCATGTCACCGTATTCGATGCCGTTGTGAACCATTTTAACGTAGTGACCAGCGCCGTCAGCGCCAATGTAAGCCACACAGGCTTCGCCATCTTCAGCACGGGCTGCGATTTGCTCAAGGATTGGAGCAACCAGTGCGTAAGCTTCTTTCTGACCACCAGGCATGATGGATGGTCCTTTTAATGCGCCCTCTTCACCACCGGAAACACCGGTGCCGATAAAGTTAAAACCTTGCTCAGAAAGTTCACGGTTGCGGCGAATGGTGTCTTTATAGTAGGTGTTGCCACCATCGATGAGGATGTCACCTTTATCCAAGTGCGGAGTCAATGATGCGATGGTTTTATCTGTCGCTTCGCCTGCTTTCACCATCAGCAGGATACGGCGTGGTTTTTCCAGCGAGTCAACAAACTCTTCAACGCTGTAGTGCGGGACCAGATTTTTACCCGGGTTTTCAGCGATGACTTCATCAGTCTTGTCGCCAGAACGGTTAAAAATAGAAACGGAATAACCACGGCTTTCGATGTTAAGCGCCAGGTTACGGCCCATTACCGCCATACCGACAACGCCGATCTGTTGTTTGGACATTAGCAACTCCTGTCTGAATTGGTTGAACACCCGGATACTCGCCTAATCCCTTGTTATTTAGGGGTTAAATCGTATTGGGCTATACAAATGAACACAAGTATTGTACATGAGAATTGCCAAGGGGGAACCTATTACAGTCATCATAGTCTTAGGAAGATGGGCTACGAGAGGAACGGTTACCTCGACTCAACCCTATTGAGCAAATTTTATTTAATACGAATATTGGCAGACTACATAAATAAAAAATTCAGGATTAATGTTTATTAAGTTGCGATAACGATAACACTACTTTAACTAGATCGTCCCAAGTATCACAAACAATTTGCGGCGCAGTAGGCGAAGGGATACTTGCAGGTAAAAAATGATCAAGGTTTTGATGCATATCGCTTAGCTGCATCATCAAGTCACCTGCATTTTTAGGATCGAAGAAACTGACCTTACTATAATTACCGATGGACTCATGTGCATAGGGAAGATTAGCGGCCAAAATGGGCAAATCAAATACCTGAGCCTCTGTGAGTGGTAACCCCCAAGTTTCCAATAAAGATGGAAAAATAAGTGCTGTGGATGATTTGTATTGCTCTTTCATTTTCTCAGAAGTTAAGATCCCTGTGAAAATGATATTCTCTAGATTTAACCGCTGACAGCAGTCGATGAGATAGTCCCCATACCTACTAACCCCCCTATTGAAAGTGAAAATTATTTTGGTAGATAAATATTTATTTGGTTCACTATCGCGTAGCATTTTCATCGCTTGAACTACAATTTCGAAGTTTTTAAATGTTCGCGGGAAAGCAGGATAAAAAAGAATGACTTCATCTGCTTTTTTAGCACCAATACTAAAAAAATCTATTGCTGTTGTTTTTTTTGCGGACTTAGGCTTTGCTACTATTGTTTTTTCTACACCGTACCATTTTTTAAAACTATCTGAAATCCAATTTTGTTGAACAACAACCGCGGTATTCGATTTTATGTTAATTTTATATAAGTATTTATACAACAGTGTGAAAAGAAAGAATTTCTTATCATAGGCGAAATCTTTCTTCGTTGGATTATAAAAAGGTGATGGATTATGACAGTAAACAAATTTATACTCTGCTGTATTTAAAGAACTTATATCATGCAAATTAAACCATATTTTTGGCTTTAATTTCTTACTCAAGAAATAGCTAGTAATAAACTCAAAATAAATTCTTTTGATCCAACTTTTCTTAATACTTGGATACTCGATAAAAGTAATATTACTATAAATTTCATTCTCAAAAAGTTGCTTATCATGAACCAGACAAATTACTTCAAGATCGTTATGATCAGAAAAAGAATTCACTAACTCTCTAATAACAGTAAGTATCCCACCTTCAGTCATATTGACGCCAGACAAAACGACTCTACTCATTATATGCAATCCAAATGACAGAAAAAAACAAAGAATAAACAACTCTTTCACTAAAATATGGAAGAACTGAAGTCCTTAAGAAATTAAACTTTTCCGAAAAAGTCAAAACATTATTATCAGCGGGATAAAGCGTTTTATATTTATAAACTAAATAATAGAATCTTGCTGCCGAAACAGATGCTCTTATACCACTCATTGTTTTTGAAAAGCGCTTAATTCTTGATGCAAAACTACGGCTATGTGAACCAACAACATTTAGAGCATGTTGACGATACTCAATCAAAGCCGTGTCAACATAAAATATTTTTCCAAATATGCACGCCAGAAAAGCATACCAATGATCATGCATAGATGCCTGAAGAGGAATCATTGGGCTAAGGAGATATAACTGACGATTCATAATAATAGTGCATCCATAAACAGAAGATTTCCAAAGAAGGTAAGGAATTTCTTTATTATTTAATGGATTTAAATTATTGAATTGATAGAAACTAGGATAGATAATATTTCGATTTTCGTTAACTAATTTCAAATCCGAAAATCCAAGGCATGGTAACTTCACACCGTTTATATCCCTTTCATTTTCAATAATATTTCGAAGCATGATTTCAACTTTGTTGTCATGCCAGAAGTCGTCCTGATCACAAAACATAATGAAATTTGATTTAGAATGCTTAAGTGCAGCATTGAAGTTATTAACAACACCACCCTTCTTTACTTCGTCACAAATAACTACTCTAGGATCCTCAAGTGAGTGTTTTCTTATAAGATCAAGGGTATTGTCTGACGAACCATCATCTGATACTAAAATAGATATATTTTGGTAAGTTTGGCAGGAAAGTGACTGTAACAATTCTACTATATATTTCGATCCGTTATAAGTCGCTACAAGGATGTCAACTTTTGGTGTTTCCATCGTTAGTATTCCATGAAATTATTTCAAAAAATTAAAAAAGATAATTATAAAGTTATGCCAGAAATTAAACATAGGGACTGAAAATAAACTATGGGAGAGGGGCTGAATATTTTTAGAGCTACTTAAATGAAGAACTACTAGCACCACCTTTTCCTAGAATACCATCAAAAAACCCTCGCAGCATATATCGCATGCGCATATATTTTGGTGAAAGTAGTGAAAAAAGAGGGACTTTCGTAAAAAGAAGATAAATAATATAAATTTTATATTTAATTGGGAAACTATCACTTTTCAAGCTAAAGATCCAATTCCGAATCAGGTAATATTGTCTCACGGGACTTCCTATTCTAACTTCTATTCCTAACAGAGATGGGTAGTTATTATCTCCGATATTATGGTCCATATAAACATATTCGGTTCTATATGAATAATAGCCTTTTTTTCTAGCCCGATAACACCATTCGGTATCGATAAGGTCAATAAACCATTCTTCTTTATAAAATCCAACTTGTTCAAAAATTTCACTTTCAAAGAGGGAGCCTGATGAGATAATGAAATCCTCTTCACATACGCGCTTATTTTTTTGACTATAAATATTTCCAATGGAGGGACCTAAGCAGGAAATATTAAGACCGTCACGTTTAATATTTTCATACTCCTCGATCATTTTCTTGCAGTAGTCTTTTGCCACAATAGAATCTTGATCAAAAGTGAAAATAAAATTGGCGTTACGCATTTTAGCTATTTTTATACCTTCATTCTGCGCTTTAGCTATACCAGAATTATATTTCATCTCCTTGATAAGGATGTTTTCCCTTAAAAAGAAATTGCTCATCGAACTATTGGTTGAATTATCAACAATTATAACAAAATCAACTTGATCAATAATCCCATCAACAAAAACTGAAAGCAGTTCTTGTGAAGGATTATAAGTAACAATAATTGCAGCACTGATCATTTAGCTTCTCGTGGATATTGTGTGTTCTTATAAACGAAATACATCATTGTTAATGTAATTAGGGATTCCGTTAGCATTACTGAATAAACCATCCCGGCAGCGGAATACAACTTCACTAAAGGAAAGACATAGCATAAATGTAAAATTGAATATAGGAAATATATTTTACCAACCAATTTATTCTCACCTAATGCAATCAGTATCCAATTAACAACAACCATAGCTAATGCAACAAGCGGTAGTAAAGGAGCCATTATTTTAATTAAATGGCCAGAAAGCTCATAACCATTGCCATAATATATGCTGATAAAAAGGTTACCAAAAAAGTAGAATGAGAGCCCAGCAATTATACCTACTACGACAAAAGGGATACCATAAATAGTAATCACTTTTTTAACTCCATCTGGAGAAGTTAGTAGGCGTGAAGCCCTTGGGAAAACAGCTTGCTGAACCGGCAAGAAAAGTCCCTGCACTGCACTTCGCAACCTTTCAGCAGCAGCATAGTTACCAACAATAGAATTGTTAGTATATTTACCAAGAATCAATGTGTTAAGGGTAGTATAAAGTGAAGTCGACATATTTGATATAAACAATGGAAATGCTTCACATGTATCATTCCACACTTGGGTAGTAGTAATTTTTTGATATGTGATGATTTTATTTTTTAAAATGTAAGCCAAACTAAAAACTGCCGGAAATAAATAAAGAAGAGAATTAATATAAATTGCTAAAGTTATATCATGAGGTGTCTTGATCATAGTAATGATTAAAATAAAAACACATGCTCGAGATATAGCTGTGACTATCGATATAGTTCTGACATTTTCCACGGCTTGAAAATACCAGATTGGAAATAAAATATTAAATAACACTGTCAGTGAACCTGCGAGTACATAGTTAAAATACATATGTTCTCGAGCTGAGTAAACCCCCCCAAATGTTATAAAAACCAACACCAAGAAAATAGTCAACTTTGCGTAAATTGTACTCAAAAATATTTTACTTACTTCTTTTTTAATTTCTCTACTCAGAGAAATTTTCCTCATAGCTGTAAAACCAAATCCGAAATCGACTATTAAAACAGCATACTGAACAACAGCAATAATTATTGAATATATACCAAATCCTTCCGGTGAAAAAACTCTCACTAAGTATGGTAACATCAATAATGGAAATATATATCCACTTACCTGTATCAGCATTAACCAAAAAATATTTTTATGCACGCTAGTCATTTTATATTCGCACTTTATGAGCTAAAGTTTGCAATTCATGTTTTATTTTGGAGTCAGCATTTTTAACCAAAAGAATAGAATTAAGTTTTATAATGATAGCATCTTGTCAAATTATTAATAGATACTATCATCTCTAAACCTATATTCGAATAGCTGGTTCGTTAACCCAACGCTGTAATACATATAAAAGAGAACTACGCCAATGAGAAGGTTCGACTCCCAATTTATCTACTTTATCGCAAGATAATGTTGAATATTTTGGTCTTACCGCAAGAGTTGGATACTCATTTGATGAAATAGGGCGGACCACTGGAATCAATGGAATTAAATCGACGCTTTTAGCTTTTTCAAAAATAGCGATGGCGAAATCACACCAAGAAACTTCTTCATCACCGCAGTAATGATAAATACCACCAATATATTCTGTTTTTAAAATATCAAGTATTGCCTGGGCAATATCACCGGCATAAGTAGGACAACCTCGTTGGTCAGCTACAACTTTTAAGTCACTTCGATTGCAAGCGATATTCACCATTGTTTTAACGAAATTTTTTCCGTACTCGCTGAATACCCAAGCAGTGCGAATAATTAGTGCTGAAGGGATTACTTCAAGTACTAATTGCTCTCCCTTTAATTTCGTTATTCCATACGTACCCAGAGGATTGGTCAAGTCATCTTCTTTATATGGCTTAGTACCATTTCCATCGAAAACATAGTCCGTAGAGATATGTACCAGTTGGGCATTAAATTTCTTTGCTGCTTGTGCTAGATTATGTGGGCCTTCAACATTTACTTTGTGCGCTAATTCGCATTCTTCTTCTGCTTTATCAACCGCAGTGTACGCCGCAGCGTTGATAATCACATTCGGTTGAAATATGTCAACAGTATTTATAACGGCATTATAATCCGTGATATCTAGCATCGCTGAATCTGTTGCCAATACCGCCCATTCTGGTGGGAAGCGATCTTTTAAACAACGTCCTAGTTGTCCGTTAGCACCTACTAATAGAACCTTCATTATTTAAGATCCTTGAATAAAGTACCTAATTTATCTTTCTCAGATAATAACGGCGTAGATACAGGCCATTCAATCGCTACGTCAGGGTCATTCCATAAAAGGCAAGCTTCATATTTTGGATTATAATAATCAGTACATTTGTACTCAAAATCGGCAACATCACTTAGAACAACAAATCCGTGCGCCAAGCCTGGTGGTACCCAAAATTGAGTTTTGTTTTCTTCAGAAAGTAAAACACCTTCCCACTGTCCATAAGTTGGTGATTCCCGCCTAATATCTACCGCCACATCAAAAACTTCACCACGAACAACTCTAACGAGTTTCCCTTGAGGATTTTTTTGCTGGAAGTGAAGGCCGCGTAATACTCCTTTTGAAGAACGAGAGTGGTTATCTTGCACAAAGTCGATATCAATTTCCAGCATCTCACTGTAACGACACTTTTCATATGTCTCCAAAAAAAAACCGCGCGAATCACCGAATATTTTAGGTTGGATTATTTTAACACCGTGGATTTTGGTCTTTAAAACTTGCATACTATTTACCTGCTATAATTTGTGCTAAATATTGGCCGTATTGGGTTTTACTCAATTGCTTCGCCTCTTCTGCAACTTGCTCCTTTGTTAGCCACCCTTTGCGAAAAGCAATCTCCTCAAGACATGCAACTTTGAAACCTTGTCTTTTTTCTATTGTGTGAATGAAATGAGAAGCTTCGATTAAACTTTCATGTGTACCCGTATCAAGCCAAGCAAACCCTCGCCCTAATAACTCGACATTCAATAATCCTTGTTCGAGGTACATTTGATTCAGTGTGGTTATTTCCAACTCACCGCGAATTGATGGCTTAACTTGCTTGGCCATTTCCACAACATTTTTGTCATAAAAATATAAGCCGGTTACAGCCCAGTTTGATTTTGGTTTTAGTGGTTTTTCTTCAATGCTTAATGCTTTAAAATTCTCATCGAAATCAACCACGCCAAACCGTTCGGCATCAACTACCTGATAACCAAAAACTGTTGCCCCTGTATCTCGGTTAGCAACATTTTCGAGTTTTTGTCCAAAACTCTGTCCGAAATAAATATTATCCCCTAGAACCAAGGCACACTTATCGTCATTAATAAATTCTTCACCAATTATGAATGCCTGTGCTAATCCATCAGGGTTTGGTTGAATTTCATAGCTAAGATTAATACCAAATCTACCGCCATCACCTAATAGTCTTTTAAACGCTGGCATATCTTCAGGTGTTGATATAATTAATATATCCCTGATATTAGCCAACATTAGAACTGATATGGGATAATAAACCATGGGTTTATCATAGATAGGTAATAACTGTTTTGAAACGCCACGGGTTATAGGGTGTAAACGTGTGCCAGAACCACCAGCAAGAACAATACCTTTCATTAACTCAATCCTTATAATTATTTCGTAAGACCTAAACGCTCACCTGAATAAGAACCATCTTTGACACGACTCCACCAAGATTCGTTGTTCAAATACCATTCGACTGTTTTGCGTATCCCAGAGTCAAACGTTTCTTGTGGAAGCCAACCAAGCTCATCGGCAATTTTTGATGCATCAATAGCGTAACGAACATCATGTCCAGGTCTGTCAGATACAAATGTTATTAATTCAGCGTAATGGCTAATTCCAACAATTTCAGATGGCTTCAATTCATCTAATAATGCACAGATGGTTTTTATAACATCAATATTTTTGCGTTCATTGTGACCACCGATATTATAAGTTTCACCTACAATACCATCAACAACCACTTTATATAAAGCTCGGGCATGATCCTCAACGTAGAGCCAATCACGGATTTGACTACCATCACCGTATACAGGTAAAGGTTTACCATCTAGGGCATTTAGTATGATTAATGGAATCAATTTTTCAGGGAAATGATATGGGCCATAGTTATTAGAACAATTAGTCACTACTGTTGGTAGCCCATATGTCCTTTGCCATGCACGAACTAAATGATCACTTGATGCTTTTGAAGCTGAATAAGGACTGCTTGGTGCATATGGTGTTGTTTCAGTGAAAAAATCATCCATATTATGTAAATCACCGTATACTTCATCAGTTGAAATATGATGAAATTTAAAGGCTAATCTGTTATCGCTGCTTAACGTATTCCAATATTTTCTTGCCGATTCGAGAAGTTTATAAGTACCCACAATATTAGTTTCTATAAAAGCCCCAGGCCCATCAATTGAACGATCTACGTGACTTTCCGCGGCTAAATGCATTACTGCATTGGGATTGAAAGATGCAAAAATATCGTCCATAGCTTCATCATTACATATGTCAGCCCTTACAAATGAATAACGTGTAGAATTTTCCACTTCAGCCAAAGACTCTTGGTTACCAGCATATGTCAGGCTATCAACAACTAAAACCTCATCGTTAGTATTTTTTATAATATGTCTTACTACCGCTGATCCGATAAAACCTGCACCACCAGTAACTATAATCTTCATAATTTCCTCAAAATATCTCATTGATTTTTATTAAAAAACTCTTATCTCGGATTTGAAATTCCATTTTTTTTAGAATCCCAATACTTCTTATGCATACTTAGTTTTTTGCAAAAATTGATTGGAAGTTTTTTATATTTCAAACCAATTTTATAACCGACTATTTTGCTAAAGTTATTGATACAGGCGTTGAATAGTAATTTAGGGTTGTTCTTCAATAAATATCGGAGTTCAGAAATAAGGAATTTTTTTCCTTCGCCTCCCGCACCACCGAATTTCTTTCGAATCCAACTTTCATCACTATGAAAAACGCCTATATCGAAGTACCGTGTGAATTCGTCGCGCATCGTATAATTATGCGAATGATGTACCTTAGCATCGGCAACATAAGCAATACTATACCCGGCTATGACAGCCTTAGCTGCAAAGTACATATCTTCACACAGTATTGTATCTACAGGAAACCCTTCTAACTCTTTAAATATTGAAACTCTGTAAGCTGAAAAGGAATTTGACATAAATACAGTTTTAATGCCCATTTTTTCGATAGTTGCACTGTTGCTAATATGACTTTTCTGTGGATAATTATAGTGACGGGCATGAGCGGCAATAGCATTCGCATCTACATGCGGTAGTTGGCGGCCATACGCGCATGCAACATTACTATCTTTAAATGCATCGGCAATTCTTTCAATACATCCTTCAGTTGGAATTGCATCCTGAGTGAAAAATATAACCACATCAGTATTGCATTCTTCAACACATAGATTTCTGGTTCCACCATGGTTAAAATCAGATGATAATATCTTCTTAACAACGAAACCATTCTTCAATGCTATGTGAACACTCTCATCTGAGCTTGATGAGTCAATTACAAGTACGGGGTATTTATTATTAATAGATGAGATTTTTTCGGCTGATTCTTTCCATATAGCCCCTCCGTTATATGTCGGGATAGCCAGCCCAATTTTAAGTTCACACATACTAGTTTTTCCAGGAGAAAAATTCAGATAACTTTATCTACAGCTAATAGACATTTCAATAAGTAAAAGCCTACATCGGATGCTAAGAATATAAAATAATATCTTTACTCAGACGATGAGGCAGACATCTGCCTCATCGTCATATTTATTTTAGTTTACTGAGCCATTCGGAAAATTCTTTACCCTGTTGAGGATGACGTAATCCGTATTCAACAAAAGCTTTCATGTAACCGAGCTTATCACCACAGTCATGTGAACGCCCCGTCATTGTAAAGGCTTCAACAGTCTGTTTCTTCATCAATAGCGCTATAGCATCCGTCAGTTGAATCTCGTTACCTGCGCCATAGGGAGTGACAGCAAGAAGTGGCCAAATAGCTTCAGAAAAGACATAACGTCCCACTACGGCCAAGTTAGAAGGTGCATCTTTAGTATCGGGCTTCTCTACAATTGCACTCATTGGAGTACTTTTGCCTGATTCACCTTCGACACCTTTGCAATCTACAATGCCATATTTAGACACCTCAGATTCAGGTACTTCCTCAACCATTACTTGGCTATACCCAGTCTCTTCATAGCGTTTAATCATTGCAGCAAGATTGTCTTTGCGAAGATCACTTGAGGACTCATCCATTAGTACATCAGGTAAAATTACTGCAAAAGGAGAATCACCAATTAGTGGCTTTGCGCAAAGCACTGCATGCCCAAGACCTTTTGATTGTCCCTGCCGAACATTCATGATCGTCACACCCTTTGGACAGATCGACTGAATCTCTTCCAATAGTTGTCTTTTAACTCGCGACTCCAACATACTTTCGAGTTCGAACGAAGTATCAAAGTGATTTTCAATTGCGTTTTTAGAAGAATGAGTAACAAGAATAATTTCTTTAATACCCGCGGCAGCACATTCATTAACGATATATTGAATTAATGGCTTGTCTACAATAGGTAGCATTTCTTTAGGAATGGCTTTAGTCGCCGGTAGCATGCGGGTACCAAGTCCCGCGACAGGTATAACAGCTTTTAACATTGTTAATATACTCCCGAACCATTGTTGGATTAATTTAATTCAGTTTTTTAATTGAAGGATTAACTATATCTGAATGCATTGAAATAGTGCTTACAATAATATATTACTTGAAATGAAATTGACAAAATCATAATTATGAAATTCGCAAATCCCCATACAAAATTTAATATGCACCATCTCTTTTTAATACCACACTAACCGTTTTAAACAATATTGCAACATCATTCCAGAGTGACCAATTTTTGACATACCAAGCATCAAAATAAACGCGTTCACTATAGTCAACGTCATTCCGACCACTCACTTGCCACAATCCAGTCATGCCTGGTTTTGCCATCAAATAGTAGTCTGCTTCGCCGGCATAACGCTCTAATTCTTCTTCTATAACAGGTCGAGGCCCCACAAGACTCATTTCGCCTTTAAAAACATTCCATAATTGTGGCAACTCATCCAAACTAGTTTTCCTTATGAAACTACCAATTCTAGTTATGCGTGGGTCATTTTTTAGCTTAAAATCTTTTTCCCATTCTTCTTTTGCTAATGGATCGGTCTTTAATAGATTATCTAGAACTTCTTGTGAGTTCATAACCATTGAACGAAACTTTAAGCAACCAAATTTCTTCCCGTCCCTTCCTATTCGTTCATGGCTATAAATAGGTTTTCCACCATTTTTAGAGATCATATAAACCAATAAAGCCAACACTGGAGATAGGAATATCATTATAGCTAGAGACCCAAATATATCGAATAATCGTTTTATTATTCTTGAACTTGGCCTCATAAGATTGTTATTTATACGTAAAATAATTACGTCATGGCTAAAAATGAAAGACATATCGGTACCGTATAACGGAACACCGCGTAAAGTTGGTATAACCGAAACCGATCGGCAATGATGTTTTGCCAGATTTTTTAACCAATACTCACGTTCCGCATATTGTTCAAATTCTACCGCGACAATAAACTGTGTGTCCTCTGGTTCAACCTGACTCCAAAGTTCAGCTTCACTGTTAATAATTTTTATACCATTCAACTCTTTTGAAGAGTTGCTCTCAAAAGAGTAAAAAGCAATAACATCAAAACCTAAAACTTCCTCGCTCTGTAATGCAGAGTACGCCTCTAATGCATTATTATTGCTTCCGATAATGATGGTTCTTTTTCGCCATAATCCTAACTTATCCAAAACACGTTTTGCTAGTGATCTTCCAAGGGGTACAAGAATTAATGCAAAGATCCAAGTACACCCCCAAACATAACGTGATAAATTCCATTTTGAAAAAGCTATTAAAGCTAAATTAATGACAGCGAAAATAATAATTGTGCGAATGATTTCTTTTAATTCAAACCAAAATGGCTTTCGATAACTATAATGTCTTAACCTTAGCCAATACCAGCCCACACAGACAATTGATAAAACAAGATGTGATAGGTAATAGTAATTAATTTCTTTCACTGAGATAAAATTGTAGATATTTCCAGATGCTTTTTCAATTAACAAGACGGCCAAAAACAAAGATAGATTCAAGAAAATAAAATCAGCTAAAGATAGTGTTAAATGTACGACAAAATTACGCATACGCGAATTAATATTCATATCTTACTCATCTGCTTAGAGGAATCCACTTACCTTGACAACGAAAAAATTGAACATCACTTTTATATTTCAAAACACTTGCTTTGTGATTGTTAGCAACCATAAGTTATTGTTTTGGCAATTAAAAATATAAATATAAATATAAAAACTCTAACTTATTCAAACAATTAACATTAACTACATCATTTCTGTACAGCTAAGAAAATTCTTTTTACAAGACATTGATATCAGTGTAAGTAATTATGGAGTCTAACGTTCTCAAACTGGGGAATCTTGAAGATACACAGTTTTCTTCAAAGTGGTAGAGTAACTACCTAAAATCCACGCTACCGCCCTTGGCTCTACAGCTACCAATGTACTGACGAACTTAACCCTGAGTTAAATGTATGTTTTTCATACAAACTTATGAAAAATTTCTTCTTCTAGGATTTTATTCTATCTACAGAATTTTATAATGGAAAAAAATCCGAAAGATCTCATTTTCATACAAATTTTTCGTCTTTTAATCAAAACTGACTTTTCGTTCATAATTTGAACAACTAACAGCTTTATATCAACTGTAAGCCTGTTTGAGATCAACGAAAATCTATAACGAGCCTGCAAATTGTAACGCCCTATCCTTGTCAGTGCCAATTTTACGTGTAAATCCCTGCCATAATAAAAATCATCCGCCATAACGGATTCGATTTTAAGACGTAATTGCGCTATTTGCCCCCAAAGTTTGTTTTTTTTATTTTCGCATACCATTATTCACATTGCGACATCCGTCGTGCAATCAAAGGTGAAAAAGGGATTATGGAATGGATCGCCGATCCGTCAATTTGGGCCGGGCTGGCTACCCTGGTGATTTTAGAAATTGTTCTGGGTATCGATAACCTGATTTTTATCGCCATCCTGGCGGAAAAGCTTCCCCGTCAGCAGCGTGATAAGGCGCGCGTCACTGGTCTGCTGCTTGCGTTGATAATGCGCTTAATCCTGTTGGCTTGTATATCCTGGTTAGCCACCCTTACCCGCCCCCTGGTCACCCTGTTCAGTCAACCCTTCAGCGCCCGTGACATTATCATGTTGGTCGGCGGGATATTCTTGTTGTTCAAAGCCACCATGGAACTCAACGAAAGGCTTGAAGGAAAGGATGAGCAACAGAGCCATCAACGTTCAGGTGCGAAATTTTGGGCAGTGGTGGCACAAATCGTGGTGCTGGATGCTGTGTTTTCACTCGACTCAGTGATCACCGCCGTCGGCATGGTTGAGCATTTGGCCGTGATGATGGCTGCCGTCTGCATTGCTATCCTGTTGATGCTGCTTGCCAGCCGCCCGTTAACGCGCTTTGTGAACGAACATCCCACTATCGTTATCCTCTGCCTGAGCTTCCTGCTGATGATTGGCTTTAGTCTGGTTGCAGAAGGGTTCGGCTACATAATACCTAAAGGTTATCTTTACGCTGCGATTGGCTTTTCAGTCATTATTGAAGCGCTCAATCAGTTGGCGCATTTCAACCGCCGTCGTTTTCTCTCTTCCAGCCGCTCTTTGCGGGAAAGAACCGCCGAAACGGTACTGCGTGTTTTGCGAGGGAAGTATGAAGAGGCAGAACTGGACCCGCACTCCTCAGGCATGATTGCTGACGGTGGCGGTGGTGAGGCGATATTCAACCAGCAAGAGCGCAATATGATCGAGCGCGTGCTGGGCCTGGCGCAACGGACGGTCAGTAGCATTATGACCTCCCGCCACGATGTTGATAACCTAGAACTGAACGATCCGACAGAGGTACTGGTTCAGCAAATTGCCAATAATCAGCACACGCGTATTTTAGTGACTGAAGACAGTTCTACGGATGAACCTCTGGGTGTGGTGCATGTGGTCGACTTGCTGAAACAGCAGCTGCTACATAATGAACTAGACCTGAAAGTCTTGATCCGCCAACCCCTGATTTTTCCTGAGCACCTTTCACTGCTTAAAGCATTGGAGCAGTTCCGTCAGGCAAAAACCCACTTTGCTTTTGTGGTGGATGAGTTTGGTTCCGTTGAAGGGATTGTGACTCTGACCGACGTCATGGAGACGATTGCCGGCAGCTTGCCAGAAACGAATGAAACACCTGACGCCCGCCATGATATTCAGCAGTTGGAAGATGGTAGCTGGATAGCCAACGGCTATATGCCGCTGGAAGATTTGGTGATGTACCTGCCGTTAACTATTGATGAAAAGCGTGAATATCATACTCTGGCGGGATTGCTGATGGAGCACGCGCAGAACATTCCGCAGGTAGGCACTCAGTTGCCTATTGGTAATTATCTTTTTGAACCCCTTGAAGTCAGCAGCCACCGTATTCTGAAAGTGAAAATTACGCCACTGACTTCCAGCGGTGATGACGATTATGAAGTCTGACAATCCGCAATTTGTCAGGCGTATTTTCTAATAAAAAAAGGAGCCTCATTTAATGAGGCTCCTTTTTTTGGAATACGTCATGGTATCAGAACCACTACTGCTTAATCAGTGATTTAAGGTCTTTACCTTCTTTGCTGCCTTTGTTCTTATCAATCCAGTTCTGTATGGCACTTTTGGCTTCGTTTTGTAACTGGTTACGCAGCACCTGATCCACCTGTAGCTGATAGTTCAATTGAGACCATGGGCCGTAAACACGCAAGGGGATATCCGTGTTTTGCAGGCGAGCGATCAAGTCGTTGTTCCCTTTCCAGCCGCCAGTCACCCTGACACTCAGATTCATATCACACTGGTTATCAGGGAAATTCACCGAACCTTCACCTTTGGCGGTCAACATCGTCGACTCCGCCACCAGGTTGGAGAGTTGCAGGGTACCTTCGTCCAGAGCGCCCTCGGCCTGGAGAGTCTTGACCTCAGTATAGTGCTCGTAACGGTCAAGCCCCTGTACGCTATTATTATTACGCGTCACAGCTTGCTGAATGAGCTGCTGAATATTCAGGCCATTCAGGTGGGCATCCGCCATCGACAGTTTCGCTTTACCGCTCCAGTTCTGGCTGAAGTCATCCACAGAAAGCCCTTCCCCGGACACATTCCCCTCCATTGAAAAGTTTCCAGACAGCACCTGCGGTAAATTATATGCGGTCAACAACTGACCGATTTCGATGTTATGCACCACGGGTTTAAGGCTGATTGATACAGGCGTCTGGGTAGCGTCGAGGCGGCCAGGTAGTGAGAAGTCGCCGGTCGCCATCTTACCACTCAACGTTTTGAGATTAACCTTACCCTGCTGATTTTCAGCCAAGAGGCTGAACCCCTGAATTTTCAAACCGCGATAGGTCAGGTCAGCAACATTCAACGCCAGATTGGCATTAAAGCTGTTGAGGATACTGAAGTTGTTGGTCTGTTGACTAATATCGCGGGCAATTACCGGTGCAGAGGTCACTGCTTTCGTTGCCTGGGCCGTCTGGCCCGGTGCTTTGGCCTGCCAGCCTGACAGCGCATCAAGATCCAATTTTTCAGCGTTGAGATTGACCTGATAATCCGCCGTGCCGTCAAGCGTAGCCGCCGCAGTTCCACTCAGTTCATTATCATTAGCGGTCAATGCCAGTTGACTGAGCGTCAGACGCTGACTGCTGTTTTGATAACTGGCCTGTAAGGTGCCACTGCCCTGCACGCCCTGAGCGGGGATATCTGCACCACTTAACTGATAGGTGAATTTACTGACATTGGCGGAGAACTGCTCAGGATATTGCTTCATATCCAGATCGGCAGAGAGCGTAAAGGCCAGATCGCGTTGATTGCGGTTAATGCGGCTGGAAAGTTCAAGCGTTGCCTGACGGTGTTCATTCTGTTCAAGTTGCAGATTCAAATCGCGCACATTGATTTGATCATCCACACCACGCTGCCAGATAAGAAGACTGTCTGCTACGCTGATTTTATCGATATCAAACTTCCAACCAGCCTCAAGTTCGCTTGGTGGTTGGACAGAAGAGGAAGGGGCAACTGGCGCATCCGGTACATTGGCTTCACTTTCAGGCGTCAGACGGATCACTGCATTTTTAAACATCACCTGACGAACGGCCAACTGGTGCGACAACAGAGGCCAGAGTTTTACGTCAAGACGCATATTCTCAGCACTGACTACCGGTTCTTTGGCTCCTGGCGCGGTCAATGACGTCTGACCGGCAATGATGCTCAACTGAGGCCATACATGCCAACGTAAATCTCCGCTGATCGCCAACTGATAACCGCTTTTTTGCTCTACCCGGTCCGCCATATAGTCGCGGAAGTCATTCGGGTTGATTAAAAATACCAGCGACGTCATACCTGCAATAATTACCACCAGCAGAATAACCAGCGTTGTCAGTAGTCTTCTCATGCCTTCCTCTTGTCGTTTAACCCGCAAATCAGAGGGTATGAACCTGAATCAATCTTTATCGATGCGGCTGGCTACCGCGCTCTGCTGGTCACGGTATTTCGCATCCTGCCGGCTATTATAAGGACGCGATGCAGGGCCCGATAATGGCTCGAAGCTCAACGCACCAATTAACATGCCAGGGCGCAGTGCCAGAGGCAACTTACCTGAATTGTAGAACTCCAGCACGATCCGGCCTTGCCAACCTGGGTCGATACGGTGCGCCGTCACATGGACCATCAGCCCAAGGCGCGCCAAAGATGAACGCCCGTCAAGCCAGCCGACCAGATCATCAGGAATAGAAACGGTTTCAAAGGTAACTGCCAGCGCCAATTCGCCCGGATGTAAAAAGAAAGCCTCGCCTTCCGGCAGGACAATCTCATCACTCATCACTTTATCCAGTGCTGCACTGACTTCATCTTTCGGACCGCTGAGATCGATAAAACCGGCGTTATGACCGAGAAACACGCGAAATCCATTACCCAGACGTACATCTACCGTCGCGCCATTAATCCGTTCAATGGGTGGACGCGGCGAAATGGATAATTTACCGCTGTCCATCCAGGCTTCTATGTCTCGATCGCACAGTCTCATCGTGTATCTCTCCGTTTGCTAACTGCTAAATGGCCGTCGTAAACAAGGCGGCTCATTAATTAAAGAACTGGCTGATTTTCGCTTTAAGAATATCAATGGCAATGCGATTTTTGCCGCCGCGCGGAACGATGATATCTGCATATTGTTTTGATGGTTCAATAAATTGCAGGAACATCGGACGAACGGTTTTCTGATATTGCGCCATTACCGAGTCCATCGAACGACCACGCTCATTCACATCACGCTTCATACGTCGCATTAAACAAATATCCAGTGGCGTATCCACGAAAATGGAGAAATTCATCTCCTGACGCAGGCGAACATCCGTCAACAACAGGATGCCTTCAAGGATGATCACCTTCTTAGGTTTAAGGGTGACGGTTTCGTTAAGACGAGTATGTTCGATAAAGCTATAGCCGGGTAATTCAATCGCCTGTCCGGCCTTCAGGCTTTGTAAGTGCTGGAACAACAAATTGTGGTCCATGGCGCTGGGATGGTCATAGTTCGTTTTTACCCGCTCCTCCATGGTCATGTGACTCTGGTCTTTATAGTAGCAGTCTTCTGGAATCACCCCGATATGCTCATCACCGACCTGATCACGAAGTTCACGATATAAGGTACTGGCAATAAGGCTTTTTCCAGAGGCAGATGCGCCAGCGATACCTACGATGACACACTGATGGAGCTTGTCAGACATAAAATTAAAGACC
>Ga0105858_1000208_pt1 | contig 30930 bp, 29 predicted proteins | sample OrgsoiDNA_201062_FD_89683 | JGI IMG/M metagenome (GOLD analysis project Ga0105858, IMG submission 89683) | Permafrost soil microbial communities from the Arctic, to analyse light accelerated degradation of dissolved organic matter (DOM) -... | ecosystem: Environmental > Terrestrial > Soil >...
AGTATCGCGACATACCGCGGGCCGTTAGCTCAGTTGGTAGAGCAGTTGACTTTTAATCAATTGGTCGCTGGTTCGAATCCAGCACGGCCCACCACTTTTAAAGTGGGACTCGCAGTAAAGCAGTGCAGGATGAGAACAGATGGTTCGAGCCGAGCGAAGCGATACGACAACGCGAAATCGTTGCCCGCAGGCCAAGTCAATCCAGCACGGCCCACCACTTCTCTATATTGAGAAGCAGACTAAAACGCTCAAGGCGTTTTTTTTCGTTTCTATCCCCCATCAATTCTCAATAAACCCTGCAAGTTTTAAGTCCATTAAACACTTTTCGCCTAAAGACTAAAATTCCAGCGACTTTTTCGTTCATCTGCGGTATTTTGTTTAGCATACAAAACAAACGGACGAATTTTCTCCGTTATGCTTCCTGAGTCCGGGCGGAGCCCCCGGCCACAAGAGATGATGAGCGATGAGCGAGACTTTAGATCTGAATGCAGCCGTGTATCCTTTTCCTCCTAAGCCGGTCCCGTTAAGCCAGGATGAAAAAGCGTTTTACAAAGACAAAATCAAATCCCTGCTGAAACAGCGCAATGCCGTGATGGTGGCACACTATTACACCGATCCTGAAATTCAGGCGCTGGCTGAAGAGACTGGCGGGTGTGTTGCTGACTCATTAGAGATGGCGCGTTTTGGCAGCCAGCATAAGGCCTCGACGCTTCTGGTGGCCGGGGTCCGCTTTATGGGCGAAACTGCTAAAATTCTCAGCCCAGAGAAAACCGTGCTGATGCCTACTCTTAACGCAGAGTGTTCGTTAGACCTCGGATGTCCAGAGCAGGCATTCTCTGATTTCTGCGACAGTCATCCCGACCGTACTGTTGTGGTCTACGCTAATACTTCTGCAGCCGTTAAAGCGCGTGCTGACTGGGTGGTGACCTCGAGTATTGCGGTTGAGCTTATCGAGCATTTGGACAGCCTGGGACAAAAAATCATCTGGGCACCGGACCGCCATCTTGGTAACTATGTCCGTAAGCAGACCGGGGCCGATATTCTCTGCTGGCAGGGTGCGTGTATCGTTCATGACGAGTTCAAAACTCAGGCCCTGGTGCGTATGAAAGCGTTATACCCAGACGCCGCCGTTTTGGTACACCCTGAATCGCCACAGGCGATTGTCGATTTGGCAGACGCTGTTGGCTCAACCAGCCAGTTGATTCAAGCTGCAAAGGCATTGCCGAATAACCAACTTATTGTCGCCACTGACCGGGGTATTTTCTACAAAATGCAGCAGGCAGTGCCTGATAAAGAGCTTTTTGAAGCGCCCACTGCCGGCGAAGGGGCCAGTTGCCGTACGTGTGCGCATTGCCCATGGATGGCGATGAACGGCCTGAAAGCGATCGCGGAAGGGTTAGAGTTTGGCGGTGTGGAGCACGCCATTGAAGTGGATGAAGCACTGCGGGTTAAGTCGTTGATCCCGCTCAACCGCATGTTGGACTTTGCTGCGCAGCTTAAACTGCGTGTACAGGGTAACGCTTAATCGCGATAAATAACGCAATAGAAGGGAATCGTTATGGATTTTTTAAGCACTAGCAATATCTTGGTTCATATTCCGCTGGGAAAGGGGGGATATGACCTCTCATGGATTGAGGCCATAGGTACCCTGTTTGGCCTGCTGTGTATCTGGTATGCCAGCAAAGAAAAGATTATCAACTATCCGTTTGGCCTGATTAACGTCACGCTCTTCGCGGTCATTTTTTTCCAAATCCAACTCTATGCCAGTCTGTTGCTGCAAATCTTCTTCTTTGCCGCCAATATTTATGGCTGGTATGCCTGGAGTCGTCAGACAGCAGACCAACAGGCCGAATTACGCATCCGCTGGTTACCGCGCGGTAAAGCGTTGGTATGGGGCGCGGTATGCGTGGCTGGTATTCTGTTGATGACCTTCAATATTGACCGCGTTTTTGCGGCGCTGAGCCAGATTGCTGTCAATCTGATGCAGGCCCTGGGGCTGAATGTTCAGATGCCCGTCCTGCAGCCTGACGCGTTCCCGTTCTGGGACTCCTCAATGATGGTGCTGTCGATCATCGCTATGCTACTGATGACCCGCAAATACGTGGAGAACTGGCTGGTGTGGGTGGTGATTGATGTAATAAGCGTGGCGATTTTTGCTTACCAGGGGGTGTACGCCATGGCGCTGGAATATGTGTTGCTGACGCTGATTGCCCTCAATGGCTCCTGGCTGTGGATCAAAAGCGCGGCTGAGAACGGCTCTAAGCCTCTTCAGCGCGTTTCAAACGGCAGGGAATAGGATTTATAGTAGCGCCTCCTTTATGGAGGCGCTGTGCATTTGAGGGCCAAACAGATTAATGATGGTGGGCGTGGCTGTGACCGTGATGATCGTGCCCGGCCTCGGCGGCACTGCTTTCATTGATCAGGCAATCTGGCGTACTGCATTCGCCGTACTCCATCTGAATGGTTGCATGGCCAATACGGTATTTTTCCAGCAGATACGTTTGTATCCGGCCCAGAAGAGCGTCATGATCGTGCGGCGGAACAACCTGTACATGCAGCGTCATCAGGCGTTGCTCGCCAATTTGCCATACGTGGACGTGATGCACGCTGCGCACTTCGGGGATGGTAACGGACAGGTCTTTACGCAATTTATCAATATCCACTTCCTGCGGTGTGCCTTCGAGCAGCTCATGAAAACTCTCTTTCATTAAACGCCACGCATTATTCAACACCAGACAGGAGACCAGCACCGACAGTATTGGGTCAATCGGCGTCCAGCCAGTCTTCATAATGATGAGTGCAGCTGCCACGGCCCCAATGGAACCCAACAGATCGCCCATCACGTGCAGTGCCGCAGCCCGTACGTTAAGGTTGGCCTTCTCTTCGCCCTGATGCAGCAACCAGAAAGAAAACAGGTTGGCGAACAGCCCGGCGATCCCCACTGCCAGCATTGTTCCTCCCATCACTGGCTGCGGGTTAACAAAGCGGGTGATGGCTTCCCAAACAATCAGAATGACGATCACCAACAGCGCTGCCGCATTCACAAAGGCAGCCATTGTGGTAAGCCGCAGATAGCCAAATGTGTGGCTGGCGCTGGGTTTACGTTTCGCAAAATGAACCGCCAGCAGCGCAATAAGCAGGGCAGCGGCGTCGGTGAGCATATGGCCGGCATCGGCCAGCAGTGCCAGTGAGCCCGAGATCAAACCGCCAATCACTTCGACCACCATAAAGATCACGGTGATCAGCAATGCCAGCAGTAATCGGCGGCTGTTTTTATCCTGTGGTAAAAAAGATGATGCTGACATACCTTTCCTTAATCTGAAGTGGCGCCGGCACTTTGCGCCTGATATTGCTCACTACAACAATCGCCCATTAAAAAGGGAGCCGAGGCTCCCATTATGCATGTGTTGCACATTAATTACGGTAATCAATCTGTGTCTTGCGAAATCAGTTGCCTGTCGCTTTTGACTGATTGGTCCCCGGAACCTGATCCGGACAGCGGCCGTCTTTACACATGGCTTTCTTATGGTCGATGGTTTTTTTACTGGCTTTGTGATGAGCTTTGTCGGTGCTTTTATGCGTCTTTTTATGGACTTCATTCACCGGCTTGTCAGTGTTATTAATTTTGCTGTTATCAACGCCATTCGGGGCGATTTTTTGTATAGAACCCGGACTGTTGGACTCATTTGCAGAACCATTATTAGAACCTGAGTCACTGCCCTCAGCAAATGCTGCACCACTTCCTAACGTCATTGTTGCGGCAAGAATCATAATCGCAAGCTTGTTCATATCTTGTCTCTCCATCTTATGGTTGTGATTTATCGTCGTTGTGCTGCTGTACAAAATGCATCTCTAAAGCCTAGCTGATGATTTGGTGGCTGCAATATTATTGAGACTATTCGTAATGGCTTCACCGGCTTAAAGTGCATTTACACCGGCGCCCAATGCGGCTAGATTGGATGCGTTCAGCATTTCGCTACACCTTCATTTTGAAAGACCCAATGGAACAGTTATGAATTATCAAAACGACGATTTACGCATCAAAGAAATTCAGGAACTTTTGCCTCCGGTAGCGCTTCTGGAGAAATTCCCGGCCACCGACAAAGCAGCAAAAACAGTATCCCAGGCACGTAATGCCATTCATAAGATACTGAAAGGAAACGATGATCGTTTACTCGTTGTCATTGGTCCCTGTTCAATTAATGATCCTAAAGCGGCGAAAGAGTACGCTGCCCGCCTGCTGACCCTGCGCGAAGAGTTGCGGGGTGAATTGGAAATTGTGATGCGCGTGTATTTCGAAAAACCGCGTACTACCGTGGGCTGGAAAGGGCTAATTAATGATCCGCAGATGAACAACAGCTATCAGATTAATGATGGTCTGCGTATTGCACGCAAATTGTTGCTGGATATTAATGACTCAGGTTTACCGGCCGCCGGTGAATTCCTCGATATGATCACCCCGCAATACTTAGCTGATTTGATGAGCTGGGGTGCCATCGGCGCACGTACTACAGAATCTCAGGTTCACCGCGAACTGGCTTCAGGTCTTTCCTGTCCAGTGGGCTTCAAAAATGGCACAGATGGCACCATTAAGGTAGCCATCGACGCCATCAACGCAGCCGGCGCACCGCACTGCTTCCTGTCCGTCACCAAATGGGGCCATTCGGCAATTGTCAGCACCAGCGGCAACAACGACTGCCACATCATCCTGCGCGGCGGTAAAAAACCGAACTACAGCGCTGAAGATGTAAAAGAAGTTAAAGAGGGCCTGAAAAAAGGCGGTTTGCCAGCGCAGATCATGATCGATTTCAGCCACGCTAACAGCAGTAAACAATTCAAAAAACAGATGGAAGTCTGCACTGATGTTTGCAATCAACTCGCCAACGGCGAGCAGGCGATTATGGGCGTGATGGTAGAAAGCCACCTGGTTGAAGGGAATCAAAATCTCGACAGCGGTGAGCCTCTGACGTACGGCCAGAGCGTCACCGATGCTTGTATTGGTTGGGAAGACACCGAAGTCCTGCTGCGTGAACTGGCTGATGCGGTTAAAGCGCGTCGCGGTTAATTCCACAGAATAGAAAATCGTTATCGAGCCCCATTTCGGGGCTTTTTTCATTTTTGAGCTTTTCGCGACACTATACTGCCCGCATCCGGGGCCAGACGGGCAATGTCGATCACTGCCAATGCGGTCACCAGAGCGATAATCACAAATCCCAGTCTGAAAGCGATGCCGGGTACCGACGTTAACCCTGCCTCGGTAGCGATAAACTCCCCGGCTCTGATACTGAGTGCGCCAAGCGTTACCCCCAGACCTGCCGCCAGCTGCAATGATGTACTGAATAACGTATTGGCGGAGCTCATTTGGCTGTCAGGCACCTCGGCAAAAGCCAGCGTACTGATCCCGGTAAACTGCATTGACCGGCACAACCCTCCCCAGAACAGCATCAACATGGTTAACATGACCGGGCTGGAAGGTGTGAGAAATGCGCATGCCAACAATGAAAGAGCGCTGAGCAGTCCGTTGACGAGTAATAGTTTTCTAAAGCCAAAATGACGAATCAACGGGGTAGTGGCCGGTTTCATCATCAGATTACCCGCAAATACTGCCAGCACCAGCATACCAGAGTGAAAGGCATTCAGTCCGAACCCTACCTGAAACATCAGCGGCAACATAAAAGGCGCAGCGCTGATCGTGGTGCGAAAAATAAACCCACCGCGCATGGTGACTCTAAAGCTGTTCACCCTGAGCGAACTGAGCCGGATCATTGGGAATGGTGCACTGATCAGATGCCTGACCGCCAACCACAATGCAATACCGCCAGCCGCGAGCAACAGCAAGGCGTCAGCGAGGTTAACTTGCTGCTGGCTGCACAGTTCCAGGCCAATCACTAAGCAGAGCATCGCTGCTCCCATAGCGATGAAACCTTTCACGTCGAAAGGCTGTTTGGCCGTAGTGGTTGTATTGGGGATGACCCGCCACGCTACAACGATTGCGAGCAGACCAAGGGGGACATTGATGAAAAAGATCCAGTGCCAGCTGGCATAGGTGGTGATAAAACCACCCAGCGGGGGGCCGAGTATTGGGGCTACTAACGCCGGCCAGGTTAACGTTGCTATTGCCTTTATCAGTTGGTCTTTCGGCGTGCTGCGCAATACGGCCAGACGGCCTACGGGTACCATCATGGCGCCGCCGATGCCTTGTAATATCCGCATGGCGACAAATTCAGTCACATTCTCTGCCAGGCCGCAAAATAAGGAGGAGAGGGTGAAAATAAGCAGGGCTGCACTGAAGACGTTACGGGCCCCGAAACGCTCGGCGATCCAGCCACTGGCAGGGATCAATACGGCAAGGGTGAGCAGATAAGCACTGATGCCGATGTTTAAATCCACTGCTGAAACACCAAACGAATGCGCCATATCGGGCAGCGCAGTCGCAATAACAGTACCATCCAGAAACTCCATAAAAAAGGCCCCGGCCACCAGCAGTGCCATGGCTGAAATACCGGGGCTGTGTCCAGCGCCATCGTTTTGCTGAGAGTTTGGTGCCTGATTTACGTCAGCGCGTGACATGACCCATTCCTTTAGGGATAAAAATTTCCCTACTTTATCACTGAAAACCATAAAAAAAGGGACAGCTTTCGCTATCCCTTTTCTGTTTCTGCAATCATATGCAGACGTGGCGAAATTACTTCGCTTTACCCTGGTTAGCCACGGCCGCGGCTTTCGCTGCGATTTCTTCGGCATTGCCCAGATAGTAATGCTTAACCGGTTTGAAGTTTTCGTCGAATTCATAAACCAATGGCACACCGGTAGGGATGTTCAGTTCAAGAATTTCGTCTTCGCTCAGATTATCGAGGTATTTCACCAGCGCACGCAGGGAGTTACCGTGTGCAGCGATGATGACGCGCTCGCCGCTTTCGATGCGTGGTTTAATCACGTCAGTCCAGTAAGGAATAACGCGATCGATAGTTAAAGCCAGGCTTTCAGTCGTTGGCAGCTCTTCAGGGCGCAGTTTCGCATAACGCGGATCGTGGCCCGGGAAGCGTTCGTCTGCGCGATCCAGTTCTGGTGGAGTCACAGCGAAGCCACGACGCCATTGTTTAACTTGCTCGTCACCGTATTTTGCTGCGGTTTCGGCTTTATCCAGACCCTGCAACGCGCCGTAATGACGTTCGTTCAGTTTCCAGGATTTCTCAACTGGCAGCCATGGCTGATCCAGTTCGTCCAAAACGCTCCACAGAGTGTGGATGGCACGTTTCAGCACAGAGGTGTAAGCAAAGTCGAAATGGAAGCCTTCGTCTTTCAGCAACTGACCGGCAGCTTTTGCCTCAGTACGGCCTTTGTCAGACAAGTCAACATCATGCCAACCGGTAAAACGGTTTTCTTTGTTCCACTCACTTTCGCCGTGTCTTACCAGAACCAGCTTGGTTACAGCCATAGCTAAACTCCTCAATTAACTGAATTTCCAATGATAACGGTTATCATTATATGGCCTGAGCGCCGCAGACGGCAATCTGATTGTGCGCTGCATTACTGCCTGCGCCGCTCGAAGTCCCTTCACCATAGCGAATTTAAGAGTTCACTTCAGCCGTTAGCTGGCTTTTTTCAGACAGGTACTCATAAAGGTCTTACGGGCATCCCCTTTAAGATCTTTTTTCCCTGCATCGGCATTACAGGATTTCATCTTGTTTTGCTGCTCAGTCATCTTTTGGTCCGGCTTGGTTTCTGCCTTCAGGCAATGACTCATAAAGGCTTTACGTTGATCACCTTTAAGTGACTGGGTGGTGGCTTGTTGATTACAGTCGGTCATTTTTTGACGTTGGGCTGTCTGAGCAGCAGAAGGGGCTTTTGCTGTGTCGGCAGCGAGCGCCGAACCGCCGATGCATAACGTGGCCAGCAGAGGTAAAATTACGGTTAAACGCATAACAGATTCCTTATCAGACGTCCTATTGGCAGGACACTCCCTAAGCGTAGATGGGCCGGCGGACTTTAGCATAAAAAAAGCGAAGGAGGATGAGCGGGCTGTCACATTCCAAGCGGTGAAAGAGGGAGGAACACCCACAAAACAGGGCCTTACGGCCCTGCTGATATCATATCACTTCAGCTTATAATGCGAAAAATTGATATACCGTTTGTGAGCGGTAGATCTGACCGGGTTTGATCCAGCAGCTTGGCTGAGGCCAGGTCGAGTGGTTTGGGCTGTCGGGCAGAAATTCACTCTCCAGTGCGACGCCCTGATAGTTGGTATATTCGCCGCCAGTGCGGTTAGGGGTGCCACCAAGGAAATTGCCGCTGTAAAGCTGCAGCGCCGGTGCAGTGGTGAACACGCTCATTTTCACTTTACCGTCCGCTGACCACAAATGCGCCGCCGGATGCTCGCCGCTGTGGCAGCTACGGTTAAGCAAATACGCATGGTCATAGCCTTTTACCCGCTGCTGATCACGGTCGCTGAGAAAGTCTTTGGCCAGCGTTTTTGGCGCATTGAAATTCATACCGGTATGTTCAACCGGTGTCGGATCCGCGCAGGGGATGCCGTCGCTGTCGATGGGCAGAAAGCGGTCGGCAAACAGTTGCAGGGTCTGCTGACGCGCATCTTTGCCTTCGCCATCGAGATTGAAGTAAGCGTGATTGGTCAGATTGACCGGGCAAAGTTTATCGACCGTGGCTTTATAGCGGATCTCCAGACGGTTATCGTCCGTCAGCTGATACTGCACTTCAGCCGTCATATCGCCTGGATAGCCCTGATCGCCATCGGGCGAAAACAGCTGAAAACTCACCTTCTGTGCGCTTTGCGACAGGGTTTTCCAGCGGCGAGCATGGAAACCTTCCGGTCCGCCATGCAGCTGGTGCACGCCCTGATTAGCGACCAGCAGGTGCGGTTTACAGTCAATCTGAAACTGCGAGCGGGCAATACGGTTGGCATAACGCCCGACCGTAGCGCCGAGATAGGCACTCTGGTTGACATAAGCCTGCGGATTTTCACAGCCCAGCAGCAGTTCGCGGGTGTCGCCATCGGCCAGCGGTAATTCCAGCGACAGCCAGGTGGCGCCCCAGTCCATGAATATGGCGGTGGTTCCCGCCGCATTTTTCAGTGTGACCAGCGTGAAGGGGTCGCCGTCGGGGGCTAGCAGGGTGTTCTCGGGTTTCAGCATATGCCTGCTCCCTGAGACGCGGTGCAGACATAAAACGTCTCCTTCAGGCCGGTTTGGGCCGGGTACTCGCGGGCGACAGTATCGCGTACAGCGTCAACCAGTTCTTCCGGAATCAGTGCCACGATGCAGCCGCCAAAGCCGCCGCCGGTCATGCGCACGCCGCCCTTGTCGCCAATCACGCCTTTGACGATCTCAACCAGGGTATCAACCGGTGGAACGGTGATCTCAAAATCATCACGCATAGACGCGTGAGACTCTGCCATCAGTTCACCCATGCGTTTCAGATCGCCTGCGGCCAGCGCATCTGCGGCGGCCACAGTACGGTCGTTCTCGGTGATCACATGGCGGGCACGACGGGAAACGACGGGATCCAGTTCGTCAGCAATCGAGAAGAAGAGGGAAGGATCAACGTCGCGCAGTGCTTTCACACCAAAGAAGCGGGCTGCGGTTTCACATTGTTCACGGCGGGCGTTGTATTCGCTGTCGACCAGGCCGCGTTTCACATTGGAGTTGATGATAACCACGGCCGCATTTTTCGGCATGGAGACCGCGCGGGTTTCCAGCGAGCGGCAGTCGATCAACAGCGCATGATCCTGTTTGCCAAGAGCCGAAATCAGCTGATCCATGATCCCGCAGTTACAGCCAACAAACTGGTATTCCGCTTCCTGGCCGTTCAGCGCTAGCGCTACGCCGTCGAGCGGCAGGTCATACAGGGATTTCAACGCTTGGCCGACCGCAACTTCCAATGAAGCAGAAGAGCTGAGGCCTGCACCCTGTGGCACATTGCCGCTGATGACCATATCGGCGCCGGAGAAATCTTTATTGCGTTGCAGCAGGTGTTTTACTACGCCCCGCACATAGTTGGCCCACGGATGGGTTTTGCTGCTGAGGATGGGCTCATCGAGAGAGAACACGTCCTCTTCATTGTCGTAGTCCGCCGCGATGATACGGATCTGGCGGTCATTGCGCTGGGCGCAGGCGATCACCGTTTCGTAGTCAATCGCGCAGGGCAGCACAAACCCATCGTTATAGTCGGTGTGTTCGCCAATCAGATTGACGCGGCCCGGAGCTTTGATTGTGATGGTGGCCGGGTAGCCAAATTTCTGTTCAAAGATTTCCAGGGTTTTGTTTTTCAGTTTCATCATTTCACTCCGGCTTCACGATAATGAACATCACTCACCGCACGCAGGCGTTCGGCCGCTTGTTCTGCCGTCAGGTCGCGTTGGGTTTCAGCCAGCATTTCGTAGCCGACCATGAATTTGCGTACCGACGCTGAACGTAACAACGGCGGGTAAAAGTGTGCATGTAATTGCCAGTGACTGTGGTCACCGGCGGTATAAGGCGCACCGTGCCAACCCATCGAATAGGGGAAAGAGCACTGGAACAGATTGTCATAGCGGCTGGTAAGCTTCTTCAGCGCCAGCGCTAAATCTCCGCGCTGCGCGTCGCTCAGATCGGTGATGCGCTGCACATGCATTTTAGGTAACAACAACGTTTCGAAAGGCCACGCCGCCCAGTACGGGACGATGGCCAGCCAGTGCTCGGTTTCTACTACGGTACGGCTGCCATCGGCCAGTTCACGCTGGACATAATCGACCAGCATCGGCGAGCCCTGCTCCTGTAAGTAGGTGCGTTGCAGGCGGTCTTCTCGTTCGGCTTCGTTTGGCAGGAAACTGTTGGCCCAGATCTGACCATGCGGATGCGGATTCGAGCAGCCCATCGCGGCACCTTTATTTTCGAAAACCTGCACCCAGGGATACGTTTTTCCTAAATCCGCGCTCTGTTCTTGCCAGGTTTTCACCACTTCTTCCAATGCCGCCACGGAGAGCTGCGGCAGGGTTTTGCTATGATCCGGTGAGAAGCAGATCACCCGGCTGGTACCGCGCGCGCTCTGGAGACGCATCAGCGGATCGTCGCTTTCAGGAGCAAAAGGGGTATCCGGCATCAGGGCGGCAAAATCATTGGTAAAGACGTGAGTCCCTTTGTAGTCGGGATTCACGTCACCGGTGACGCGGGTATTCCCCGGACAAAGGAAGCAGTCAGGATCGTGCTGCGGCAGGGTCTCCTGCGATGGCGTTTCCTGCTGGCCTTGCCACGGACGTTTTGCCCTATGAGGGCTGACCAAAATCCACTGGTCAGTCAACGGGTTATAGCGGCGATGCGGATGATCAATCGGATTAAATTCTGACATACCTCTTCCTTTATTCGGGCAAATATCCGGCGCTTAGTCCGGATATCCTTGTGGATTCTTCGACTGCCACAACCAGGTGTCGTTGGCCATATCTTCCAGCGTGCGACTAACGCACCAGTTCAACTCTTTAGCGGCCTTGGTAGGGTCTGCCCAATAGGCTGGCAGATCGCCGTCACGGCGTGGAGCAAAATGGTATTTCACCGGCTTGCCGCAGGCTTTACTGAAGGCATTCACCACTTCAAGCACGCTGTGCCCGAAGCCAGCACCGAGGTTATAAATGTGTACGCCTGCTTTATCACTCAGGTGTTGCATCGCAGCAATATGGCCATCTGCCAGGTCCACTACGTGGATATAGTCACGTACACCGGTGCCATCGGGAGTCGGGTAGTCATTGCCGAAAATAGACACTGATTCTCGACGGCCAACTGCAACCTGCGCGATAAACGGCATCAGGTTATTCGGAACACCTTGTGGATCTTCACCCATCAGACCTGAAGGGTGTGCGCCGACCGGGTTGAAATAGCGCAGCAGTGTCATGCTCCATGCCGGTTCAGCGCGTTGCACATCTTCGAGAATTTGTTCGACCATCAGCTTGCTGCGCCCGTAAGGGCTGGACGGATGACCGGTAGGGAAATCTTCGACGTAAGGGGTTTTAGGCTGATCGCCATAGACCGTCGCGGAGGAGCTGAAAATAAAATTCTTCACGTTCGCAGCACGCATGGCTTCGAGCAGCACCAGGGTTCCGGTAACGTTGTTGTCGTAGTATTCCAGCGGTTTGGCGACGGACTCCCCCACGGCTTTCCAGCCCGCAAAGTGGATCACGGAATGGATTTTATGTTCGCTGAAAATCTGATCGAGGATGGCACGGTCGCGGACATCACCTTCATAGAACAGCGGCGTTTTACCGGTCAGCGTATTGATACGCTCCAGTACGCTGGCTTTACTGTTATGAAGATTATCTAAAATGATGGGGGTATAACCCGCATCAATTAATTGCACGCAGGTATGGCTGCCGATGTAACCGCTACCACCAGTGACTAAGACGTACATAATTGCTCCTCGAAGATGAAGTAGGGATAAGAATATCACGCAGTAGTGCTGAAAAAGGTGATCTGTGCCCAAGAATATGGAATCGCTTACATTGCCAGTTTACCACTGTTATCAGGGGCAGGACAGTCAGGGTCTGGAGGTGAAGAGGGCGAGGTGGAAGCCTGTCAGACTTATAGTGTAACCGATTACACTTATGAAAAACCTGCGGGAAAAACCAATAAATTCCCGCAGGTTTATAGAATTTTTACTTCAAATGATCTTGCTGATAGCGATAAATGTCGCCGTCAGGAATAAAGGAAAGACGGTGGGTGATGCACTCTGGTGCATCTTCGGCATGGTGCGAAACAAACAGCAGCTGAGTATCGCCTTCGCTGATAAGCACGTCCACAAACCGACGCACTAACTGGCGATTTATCGGATCCAGCCCCTGCAATGGCTCATCAAGAATAAGTAGTGCCGGGTGTTTCACCAGTCCGCGTGCAATCAGCGCCAGACGCTGTTGTCCCCAAGAGAGGCTGTGGAACGGTGTATCGCCTTTATTGCCGCCAAGACCGAGCAGTTCCAGCCATTGGCTGGTCAAATAGCGTTGGCGGTCCGATACCGCTTGGTAGATTCCTATGGAGTCAAAGAAACCCGACGTAATGACGTTGCGTACGCTGGAACTGACACGGTAATCCAGGTGCAGGCTGCTGCTGACGTAACCAATATGGCGTTTAATGTCCCAGATAGTCTCGCCACTGCCGCGACGACGGCCAAACAGCGTCAGATCATTGCTGTAACCCTGAGCATGGTCGCCGGTTATCAGGCTCAGCAGGGTTGATTTTCCCGCTCCATTTTCGCCGACAATCTGCCAGTGCTGCCCCTGATCCACCCGCCAGCTGAGATTATGCAAAATAGGACGATCGTTATACTCCACCACGCCGTTGCGCAGTACGATCAGCGGGCTGTCGGCGGGCGGCCTGACGCGTTCGCCAGGATCCTCAGACTCCGGCAGTGCCATCCCTTTAAGATTTTCACTGTGCGCCAATTGCGCCACCAGCGCTTCGGCCATCACGGTTTCACGTGGGCCAACTGTCGCCAGCGTGCAGTCAGCCAGCACACCAACGTGTTGAACAAACGCAGGGATATCATCGAAGCGATTGAGCACCAACGCCACCGTTTGGCCCTGCTGCGACAGGCCGGCCAGCAGCTCAGCCAACTGGGCGCGGGCATTGACGTCCAGCCCGTCAAAAGGCTCGTCCAGGACCAACAGATCGGGTTGCTGCATCAATACCTGGCAGAGCAGTGTTTTGCGGGTTTCACCGGTGGATAGATATTTAAAGCGGCGGTCCAGCAGTTTGCTGATGCCGAATTGGGCGGCCAGTGTGGCGCAGCGCGGCGGATCTTTGACCTGTTCCTGAATTATTTCAGCGGCGGTGCGACCGGTGTCTTCTTCTCCGGGACTGAGCAGGTCAGTGTTATTACGTTGCCACTCCTCTTCCACCAGTTTCTGTAACTGTTCGAAAGAGAGGCGCACAGGGTGGGTAAAATCACTTTGGCTTTCGCCGTTGAGCAATATCAGTTCTCCTGCCAACGCGCGGGCCAGGGCGGATTTACCGCTGCCGTTTGAGCCGACAAAAGCCCAGCTTTCGCCCCGGTTAATGTTTAATTCAGAAAGAGTGAGGGTGCGGGTGTCGCTAAGGCGGTAAACGCCTTGCGAGATGTGCAACGATGCCATATCCCATCCATATTGAGTCGTTATGTTATGAATTAAGGGATAGGCGCATCAGCAAATGAAGTCAATTGACAATTCTGCAAACTGTCAAATCTTATTGTGCAAGATTCTGAATTATATTGTGTTTTCTAGCACAGCGTGGCGACGATCACCTTGTCATCGTCAAATTCGGCAAATACTTTTTGCCCTGCCTGTAGCGCTAAACGGGCCACGTCGGCATCGGTGACGGTGGCGCACAGAGTTTCGCCACCGATAAGCGTGATCAACACTTCACTGTTCCCGTTGCCGTGCTGAATGCTCAGCACCTCACCAGCCAGTGAATTATGGGTATTGACGGGTTGTGTGGCCAGGGTGATCCATGGTGCTTTGATCAGCACCAGCACCTCTTTACCCGGTGACAATGCCAGACGGTCAGCACTTTGCTGGGTGACGGCAGCCCGAATTCGGGTTTTACCGTCATTGAGTAAGACCTCAATGTGCTGCTGTATTTCCTGATGGTCGCGCCTGACCACGTTGCCAAAGAACTGATTACGTGCACTGGTTTGTAATGAGAAGCGCGAAATTGCTGCCAACAGGCTATCAAGCGGCAGCGTATCTTCTTTTAATACGTCGAAGGCTTTTTGCTGGATTTGTGCCAGCAGGTCATACAGTTGAATCAGCCGGTCGCCGTAGTGAGTGAGGATGGCACCGCCACCGCCTTTGCCGCCGGTACTGCGTTCTACCAGCGTTTGATCCGCCAACTGATTCATTTCATTAATCGCATCCCAGGCACTTTTATAGCTGATGCCCGCCAGTTTCGCGCCCTGACTGATTGAACCGGTGATTTTGATCTGCTTGAGCAATTCAATACGGCGCGGATCGGCGAAGATTTTCTGCTGGAGCTTGAGCGTTAACAGGATTTCAGCTTGCATAACGGGCTTTCCTTAAAGTCGATGGCAGCATTGTCGCCGATCCGTGGGCTGACTTAAACTGCCTCAGCCGTTTTACCGGGCTAAGTTGGTTAAATGCTAAAGTAATCTCGGGTCGGTACTGCTATTATTGCTGTAGGTATGTTTTATCACCGCCGGTACGGCGTGTGTCAGCCAGTTAAGTGAGGCGATCATGTTAGAGCTTTTAGAAAGTTTGGTCTTTGCGGTGATCATGGTTCCGCTATTTATCGCTGTGATCTTGGGGATGATTTGGGGGATGGGCTCTCTCTTTAACATTCTTTCCAACGTGGGTCATTCCAAAGAAAAACGCGAACAGCCGCAACAGCGCTGATACGCAGAAGAATTATAGAACCCGGCCATAGCGCCGGGTTTTTTATACCCGTCATTCTTCGAGTTGCCTCGACGTTAGTTACCTTCTTTCATCCCCGTTACTGACTTCATTAAGGCCCTTGGCTTCACTGCGTTGCTGGCTGAAGGTTAACCGGATGATTTTCAGTTCCGTGACTTTCATGGTGCAGATCAACAACTCTTTAATTCCTGCTGATAAATCAGATGACAACCCATTTTTCCACGCTATATTAACGCCTATATAACGAGGCGTAATACTAATGGGGAAATTAAGATGAATGTATCATGGGGTAAAATGTTGACCACCACTGCGCTGGTCGCCGGATTCACCATTCAGGCGCAGGCTGCGGATAAAATCACCGTCTTTGCCGCCGCATCGCTGACCAATGCCATGCAGGACATTGCAACTCAATATCAGAAAGAGAAGGGCGTGCAGGTGGTCTCTTCGTTTGCTTCCTCTTCGACGCTGGCCCGCCAGATTGAGCAGGGTGCACCGGCCGACCTGTTTATTTCTGCCGATCAGCAATGGATGGATTACAGCATTCAGAAGCAACAGATGGTGGAAAACACCCGCTATACCCTGCTGGGAAACGAGCTGGTATTGATTGCCGCCAACGCCAGTAAAATCGATAAAGTGGATATCAGTGATAAAACTGACTGGACCAAACTGCTGGGTGACAGCCGTTTGGCGGTTGGCGACCCTGACCACGTTCCTGCCGGGATTTACGCTAAGGAAGCCCTGCAAAAACTGGGGGCCTGGACCACGCTCGAACCTAAACTGGCACGCGCCAGTGATGTCCGCGCCGCGATGGCATTGGTGGAGCGTGAGGAAGCCCCACTGGGTATTGTCTATGGTTCAGACGCTATCGCCAGCAAGAAAGTCAAAGTGGTGGGCGTGTTCCCTGCCTCCAGCCACAAACCTGTCGAATATCCGATGGCGATGGTTAAAGGCCATGAGAATCCAGTTGTCACCGCATTTTATGACTACCTGAAAACACCTGCTGCCGCGGCTATTTTCAAACATTACGGATTTACGCCGCGCGGCTAATGCTGCAAATTTCGCGCTAATCCTGACGTCATCCCCACGGGGATGGCTTTGTCTCACCGCCCGCGCACCACCCTATTTATTCCATAATGCTATGCCATAATAGAATTCCGAACGCTCAAGCCACCGTGGATGCTCATCATGCTCAATACCCTGAACTCTAAATCCCGTTTTTCCCCGGGGGTTTTAAGCAACATGGCAATTGGTGTCGCACTGCTTTTGGTGGTGCTGGTTGCCTGGGAGTATTGGAGCGATTTCGTGCTGATGTGCATAAATATGCAGATCTATATGCATCGCTATCTGGTGCTCTATCTACTGCAAATTCGCAGTGGAGAGTTCAGCGGCGGACTATTTCTAGTTATCAGCGGTTTTATTTATGGTTTTCTGCATGCGGTTGGGCCTGGGCACGGTAAATTTGTCATCACCACTTACCTCAGCACCAGCCATGAAAACATGGCTGCCAGCCGTTTAATCTCCTTTGCAGGTAGTATGATGCAGGGCGTGGGTGCGATAGCTTTCGTGTGGCTGCTGGCCGTAATATTCAATTTTTCGATGGGTGATCTCAGTCTGAGCCGGTGGTATGTCGAAAAGGCCAGCGCGGTATTCATCGCCGTTTTTGGTCTTATCACGCTGGGACGCGCGTTTGGCGTGACGCCCTGGCGCAGGAAGGCAAAACGCCCATTAGCCCATTTTTCTGCTTCTGATAATCAGCCAAAAATCGGCCTGGCCCATGCCCATGCTGGCGAGGATTGCGGCTGTGGACACAAGCATCTCCCGTCACAAGATGATTTGCGTGGCACATTAGCCTCGCGCGGGTGGGTGATTCTGTCGATGGGTATCCGCCCGTGCAGCGGTGCGATTTTGATTCTGGTTTTTGCTAACGCCGTGGGTATGTTTCGCTGGGGCATTGCAGCGGTCATGAGCATGGCGCTCGGAACGGCGCTGTCAATTATGATAGTCGCCATGCTGGTGACCCGTGCCCGCGATAAAATGCTGAAAATCAATGCGCAAAGCGCCATTATGCGTTGGCAATATGCCAGCAAGGCCTTACTGCTGTTCGCTGGCGTGTTACTCATTCTTTTCGCGATGGTGCTTTTTTTCTCGGTGATCCCGGTGAGTGACAACGGGGATTTCGTGGCCGCGGGATGTTAGACGTGGGGGAGGGCGATTAAAGCCTTTGGCGTTTATGCCGATATTTTATCTCTGGTATCACAATAATTCAGGATTAACGAACCGACATGATGTTGAGTGAATATGAGTGGCAGGCGGTACTTCTCAGTCTGAAGGTCTCAAGCCTGGCCGTTATTTGCAGTTTGCCACTGGGTATTCTGATGGCGTGGATTCTGGTTCGCTGCCGTTTTCCGGGTAAGTCTCTCCTCGACAGCATTATCCATTTGCCGCTGGTGTTGCCGCCGGTGGTGATAGGCTATTTGCTGCTGGTGGTGATGGGCCGGCGCGGTGTGGTGGGCGAGTGGCTCTATAACTGGTTCGGATTTAGCTTCAGTTTTAGCTGGCACGGTGCCGTTCTGGCCTCGGCGGTGGTGGCTTTTCCGTTAATGGTGCGGGCGATCCGCATGTCGCTTGAGGCGGTGGATACCAAACTCGAACTGGCTGCCCGTACCCTTGGTGCCACGCCATGGCGGGTATTTTTCACCATTACGTTGCCGCTGTCGGTGCCAGGAATTATCGTCGGCATTGTGCTGGCCTTTGCCCGTTCGCTCGGCGAATTCGGCGCCACGATTACCTTCGTGTCGAACATTCCTGGTGAAACCCGCACGATTCCGCTGGCGATGTACACCTTGATTGAAACGCCAGGGGCTGAAGGTGCCGCCGCACGGCTGTGCGTGCTGGCCATTGTGCTCTCGCTGGCATCCTTGATGATTTCTGACTGGCTCGCCAAGCGCAGCCGTATCCGGCTGGGGGGCTAATGCTCGAACTTGATTTTAGCCAACAGCTTGGCGATCTAACCTTACAGGTTAGCCAGAGCTTACCGTCTCAGGGCATCACTGCGATTTTCGGCCTGTCCGGCGCGGGCAAAACTTCCTTGATTAATGCTATCGGTGGTCTGACCCGCCCTGATTCCGGGCGCATTGCGCTCAACGACCGGCTGTTATTCGACGCAGAAAAAAACATTTTCCTGCCGCCGGAAAAGCGCCGTATCGGCTATGTCTTTCAGGATGCCCGGTTGTTTCCGCACTACCGCGTGCAGGGAAATCTGCAATACGGCATGGCTGCCTCCATGCGCGGGCAGTTCGACAATATTGTGGCGTTACTGGGGATAGGCCCGTTGCTCAATCGTTTTCCGCTGACGCTCTCTGGCGGGGAGAAACAGCGGGTGGCGATTGGCCGGGCGCTGCTGACGGCACCTGAAATCCTGCTGATGGATGAACCGCTGGCCGCGCTGGATTTACCCCGCAAACGCGAACTGATGCCCTATCTGGAAAAACTGGCGAAAGAGGTGAGTATTCCGATCCTCTATGTCACGCACAGTCTGGATGAAATCCTGCGGCTGGCTGAGAAGGTGCTGGTGCTGGATAACGGAAAAGTGCTGGCGATGGGGGATCTGGAAGCCGTCTGGGCCAGCAATATCATGCGCCCGTGGCTGCCACGTGAAGAGCAGAGCAGCGTGTTAAATGTCAGCGTGCTGGAGCACCATCCGCGCTATGACATGACCGCGCTGGCGATTGGCGATCAGCGTTTGTGGATTGGTAAGGTGGATGCCCCCGCCGGTACGCCGATGCGTGTACGTGTTAACGCCGCCGACGTTTCTCTGGTGCTGCAACCGACGGCCAACAACAGCAGTATCCGCAATATTTTGCCTGCAAAAGTTCTCGAATGTCTGGAGATCGGCACGCAGGTGGAAGTCAAACTGGCCATGGCTGACCATATTCTCTGGGCGCGTATCACGCCATGGGCGCGTGACGAACTGATGGTACGTCCAGGACAGTGGCTTTACGCACAGATCAAGAGTGTGTCGTTAAGCCGCTGACGCTTTTTGATGTGAAATGAGAATCACAGGACATGACGGAGTGTGTGCCCTGTGATTTGCTCGCGAGGAAACTTACGCCAGCACGCGCGTACGGATCACTTCTGCAATACCCGGCTTCTCGTGGTCATCGATAACCAGCGCAGCGCGCTGCTTGATTGCATCGTCCGCATTGCCCATTGCCACACCCAATCCGACGTTTTCCAGCATGCTGAGGTCGTTATAGTTATCGCCGAAGGCGACAACCTCCTGCATGCTCATGCCCTGAGATTCTACCCACTCTTGCAGACGACGGCCTTTACTGTTGCCGCCTTTGGCGACGTCCACCTGGTCATGCCATGACCATTCGCACGCCATACCCAGCTCCTCTTCCGCCTGTTTTGCGAAAGCGCGCAGGGCATCGTGATCTTGGTGCGACGTAGCGAATTTCCATACTGAATGCGCATTGTCCGCCGCATCGCGCAGGCTGTTTACCTGCACAATGTTCGGACGCTGGCCTTCCGGCAGCGTTTCGCCCCAGGCAATTGAACGAATGACGTGCCCGCTCGGTTGCTGATAAAGCATTGCGTCGTCGACATACAGCAGGCCGTGAATTCCGTGGTGCTCGAGCAGATCCACCACTTTTTTGGCTTTGATTTTATCCATTGGATCTGAAGTGATGACTTTACGCGCCTGATAGTCATACAGGTAAGTGCCGTTACAGCAGATGGCCGGGGTATCAAGTTGCAGAGCCTGATAGAAAGGGTGAATAGCGACGTGATGGCGGCCGGTCACTACGATGATCTTAATACCCTGAGCGCGGGCATCGGCCAGCGCCGCCAGAGATTCAGGCAGGATACGTTTTTGACGGTCCAGCAGGGTGCCGTCGAGGTCGAGAGCAATTACGCGATAAGTCATAAGAAACCTATAAGAGGGTCAGAGGATCGAAGAAATTCTCGCCATATTACACCCTTAGCCCAGATGAGAGAACCTCGCATCAGGCGCTAAACCCGTCACTCCTTCTCTGGGTTATCGTGGTAATCTGAACTACGCTTTAAAAAAAACATAACGACTCATTGAGTGTTAATAAGGAGATGTGATGAAGCAAGTTGTCTACGTTGCCAGCCCTGATAGCCAGCAAATCCACGCTTTTCGTCTTGGTGAAGAGGGTGAGCTGAGCCTGCTGCAGACCGTTGAGGTGCCGGGTCAGGTACAGCCGATGGTAATTCATCCTGACGGTCATCGTTTGTATGTGGGTGTACGTCCTGAATTTGGCGTGCTGACTTACCGTATTGATCACGAAGGTAAACTGGAGCAAGCCGCCATGGCTCCGCTGCCAGGCAGCCCGACGCACGTGGGCGTTGATTTGCAGGGGCGTTTCCTGTTCTCAGCGTCCTACAGCTTTAACAACGTCAGCATCCATCCGATTAATGAAAAAGGCGAAGCGCTGGCGCCACTGCACGTGCTGGAAGATATTCAGGCGCCGCACTCGGCCAATATTGACCCGACCAACCAGTTGCTGATGATCCCGGCACTGAAAGAAGATCAGATTCGTCTGTTCGATTTCAGTTCGCAGGGTGAAGCGACGCCGCACCAACCGCAGGCGCTGCACACCGCTGCTGGCGCAGGTCCACGCCATATGGCTTTCCATCCTAATCATCATTTCGCTTACTGCGTTAATGAGCTTAACAGCAGCGTTGATGTGTACCAGAAAGACGTCACCAGCGGTGAATACCGTAGGGTACAGACGCTGGACATCATGCCGGCTGATTTCAAAGAGACCCGCTGGGCAGCAGACATTCACATTACGCCAAACGGTAAATTCCTCTACGCCTGTGACCGTACTTCAAGCCTGCTTTCAGTGCTGAGCGTGTCTGAAGACGGTAGCGTAGTGACGCTGGTAGGACATCATGCTACGCAGACCCAACCACGAGGTTTCAACATCGACCATCGCGGGCGCTTTGTGATCACCGCAGGTCAAAAATCGGATGCTATTGAAGTGGCGAAGATTGATCAGAACAGCGGCGAGTTGACTACCCTGAACGAGTATCCCGTAGGCAAAGCCCCTATGTGGGTATCGATTCTCGAACTGAGGAATTAATCCGGCTAATGCTTTCGTCCGTATACTGAATGCCCTACCGATATGAAAGTACGCCCCAGCCCTTGTGACTGGGGCTTTTTGTTTTCTTTAGCCCTTCGTGCCATTGATAAGAAATATTTTCATCTCCCTCTAAATATTGTGCCTACCTTGTCGATAACTCTTCCCGTTACCCCCATACCTATTCGCCACGCGTTATTCACGTTTTACGCTAAAAAACAGGGAGAGCAGAATGAGTTTATCGTCAGGGATCACCGGTGTTTTCAATAACGCTAACATCGCCACCAAGCTTGCGGCAGGATTTACGCTGGTCCTGCTGCTCGGTTCTTCCATTGCCGCCTCGGGAATTTATCATCTGACCAGCATCAGTGAGCGGGCGGAAAAAGCCACATTGTTAAAAAGCGTCAATGACCTGTTGGGGGAAGCGAAATATACCCGCCTTTCCTACCTCGCTAACCACGAACAAAAATATGTCGAACAAAATCGGCAGGCGCTGGACAAGCTGGAAGGGAAGTTGGCGCAGGTGGCTACCTATCATTGGCAGCCTGTCGACCAGGCTCAGGTGGATGCCATGCCGGGGAATGTGCAGCGCTACCGCGAAAACTGGCAAAACACCCTGAATCCACCTGCGGGCAGCAATGCGGAACAAACCCGGGCAGAACTTGCTGCCGCCGGATTGGCGCTGACCACGGCATCGGATCAACTGCTCGACCACGAAATGGCTTATACCCAGAATGAAGTGAGCCGTACCATCAAAGAGATGCTGCTGATCATCGCTGCCAGTATTGTAATGGGTGCGCTGATCTCATGGCGCATGACCCGGCAGATAACTCAACCCCTGCGTCAGACGCTGGACGTGGCCAGACGTATTGCCGCGGGGGACTTGACGGCTCATGTCGTCAGCAGCAGCAATGATGAGGTCGGCCAACTTACCCGTGCCGTCGAAGGTATGAACCAGAACCTGCGAGGGATTATCGGTGATATCCGCCATGGCGTATTGCAGGTGACCAGAGCCTCCGGTGAGATTGCCGCTGGGAATATCGATCTCTCCGCCCGAACCGAACAGCAGGCCTCGGCGCTGGGGCAAACTGCCGCCAGCATGGAACAACTGACGGCGACGGTGAAACAGAATGCTGACAATGCCAGCGAAGCCAGCAAACTGGCTTCCTCCGCAGCCGATACTGCCAGTCGCGGAGGCAAAATAGTCAGTGACGTAGTGGGGGTAATGAAAGATATTGCCGGCAGCTCCAAACAGATCTCTGAAATCACCTCCGTCATTAACAGCATCGCTTTCCAGACCAACATTCTGGCGCTGAATGCTGCTGTAGAAGCCGCACGAGCCGGTGAGCAGGGGCGTGGGTTTGCGGTGGTCGCCAGTGAAGTGCGTAATCTGGCGCAGCGCAGCGGGCAGGCAGCAAAAGAGATTGAAACGCTGATTGGTTTATCGGTGAGCAAGGTCAACAGCGGCTCTGCACTGGTGGGCAAAGCCGGTGATACCATGCAGGAGATTGTCGATTCCGTCGGACACGTCACGCATATTATTCATGAAATTGCGTCGGCTTCTGAGGAGCAGAGCCGGGGCATCAGCCAGATAGCGCTGGCGGTGGCGGAAATGGATACCGTGACGCAGCAGAATTCGGCGCTGGTTCAGCAGTCAGCCAACGCGGCTGCCGCGCTTGATGAGCAGGCGGTGAATCTGGAAGAGACCGTGGCCATTTTCCAGCTGGGTAGCGAGGCACCGAAGCCTGCGTGACGTCGTTATTCAGAGTGGGCCAGAGGCAATAAAAAAGCCGCCGGGGTTAAATCCGGCGGCTTTTGCCTGTCCTGTCTGCGGCTTATTTCGCCGGAGGGGTCATGACGTTGTTGTACTGCCACAGGCGGTTGAAGTTCACATCGTTCAGATCGCGCTGCTGTTTTTCATCTTTCGGAGCATTACCGGTAAAGGCACGACCGGAGAAGGCCGCATCACCCCAAGGGTGCAGCTGGTTGTAACCGCTGTCGATCTGGCTGTCGCGGATCACCACCTGGCTGTTTGGCGTAGTGCCAGGCACGTAGCCGTTCTCCGCACCTTCATCCCAGGCACGACCCAGTTGAGCTTTCACTGCCTGGCCTTCGAAACCACGGTCAGTGGTCAATGCACTGTTAGTCACCAGGAAACCGTAAGGCGCGTTGGCCGGCGTATTTGGGGCGAAGACCGAAGGCTGTTTCACGCCACGGCTGCTGACAGTATGGAATTCAACGTGGTCAAACACCGCGCTTGAACGGCCCACGACGTAATCCACATCCCCTTCGATCAGGCTGTTCTGCACGTAGGCACGGCTGTAACGCTTGTTATCTGGCTGGTTTTTTACGTTAGCGGTGGTCAGCATCAGGGTGTTCTGACGGCCAATCAGACGTACGTTATCGAGCAAAATATTGTCGCCGTCGGTGCGTAAAGCCACAGCAGGGTGATCGCCTGCATCAACGCTGTCGAGCGTGCTGTTGACGATGGTCAGGTTTTGCAGTTGCAGACCGCTGCTCTGTGACCAGACGGTGGCCGTACAGCCTGCACCGATGGTATCGGACGGCTGGGTGGCACAGATATTGAACATGTACCAGGCACGGTTACCTGGAATGAACTCGCCATTCGGACTCATCGTTGCGCGGTAAGCCGCCGGAGTGACGGACGCTTCCAGACCCTGCTGGATCACGACGTCGCCCGGATTGGTTCCGGCGCCGAACAGGGTGATCGGTGGTGCACCGGAAGGAATGTACACCGCGCCGGTATAGGTACCTGGGAGGATTTTAATGAACACGCGCTCGCCGTGGTTACGCACGCGCAGTGCCGCTTCCACTGCCTGTTGAATATTGGTATAGGCCGCGCCGTCGGTACCCATTTGCGGGCCGACCACGAAGTCTGTTTTCACATCGCTGGTGGCGATCAGTTTAGGGAACCAGCCCTGCTGCTGAACCTGCAGGGAGCGGCCGCCGAAGGCCAGATATTGTTTGGCCGTAAAGTTTGCAGCTTCATCCGGGGTGAGGATGGGGTCAACAGCGGTGCCCGGTGCGACCTGGCTGGAGAGGCCTTCGTGGCTGCTGCTACAGGCCGCCAAAACCAGACTGACGGACAACATGGCGCAGGCGCGCGACAGGGTGGAGATTTTCACTGGGTCTGACTCCTTGATAAACGACAAAAAGCGGCGGTCAGCAAGACTGACCACCGCGTTGCATTCTGACTGGCTCTTTTATACCACAGCAATCAGCTGTATATCACCGTGAGAGATGATTTACCAAGTGAATGGAAATGGATATTGAAACCCAGATAAGCGCCGCTGGCTTCTTCATTGACCTCCAGCTGGTCTACGTCCAGGGCATACACTGTAAATTGATAACGGTGACTTTCGCCTTTTGGCGGCGCTGCACCGCCGTAACCGGCCTTACCGAAATCAGTACGAGTTTGTACCGCACCGGATGGCAGACCCGGTTGACCGGAGCCCGCACCTTGCGGTAATTCGGTTACGTCCGCCGGAATATTAGCGACCCCCCAATGCCACCAGCCAGAGCCGGTAGGGGCATCCGGGTCATAGCAGGTGATCGCAAAACTTTTAGTGCCTGCGGGAGCATCGCTCCAGGCCAGATGCGGGGAGAGGTTTGCTCCGCTGTAGCCCATGCCGTTGAACACCTGAGTTTCCGGCATTTTTTCGCCGTCTTTTAGATCATTGCTGGTTAATGTAAATGCCATACAGCCCTCATCTGTTTGTGATTGTTTTTAAAGCATTGAATTCATTTGCTGACGTCACCGCCGCCCAGCAGTTTCAGCAGAGCCTGCGCAACGTTTGCAGATGACGCCGGGTTCTGGCCGGTAATGAGCTTGCCGTCGGTCACAACGTAAGGCCGCCAGTCGGCCGCTTTACTGTAATCGCCGCCGTTCTTTTTCAGTTCGTCCTCGACCAGAAACGGCACGATATCCGTCAGGCCAACCGCATCTTCTTCGCTGTTGCTAAAACCGGTTACTCGTTTGTCTTTCACCAGCGGCGTACCGTCGGCCTGTTTCACATCTCGGAACACGCCGGGCGCATGGCACACGGCAGAAACAGGTTTACCTGCCGCCCAGAAATCTTCGATCAATTTTACCGAGTTTGCGTCTTCAGCCAAATCCCACAACGGACCATGACCGCCGGGATAAAACACCGCATCAAAATCTGCGACGTTCACCTCTGACAGCTTGACGGTACTGGCCAGGGCATGTTGCGCGTTTTTATCCTGGCGAAAACGTTCAGTGGTTTCCGTCTGGGCATCTTTCTCATCACTTTTCGGATCCAGCGGCGGCTGGCCACCTTTTGGAGAGGCCAGTGTCAGTTCGGCACCGGCATCCAGAAACTGATAATAGGGTGCGGTGAACTCTTCCAGCCAGAAACCGGTTTTCTTACCGGTGTCGCCAAGTTTATCGTGCGACGTCAATACAATCAGTAACTTCATGTTATCTCCTGTGTGCCCGGAAAGGTCCGGACAAACCTGCCATTAACGGTTTTCTTTACCGACCTGTACCACCAGCTTGCCGAAGTTTTTACCCTCCAGCAGCCCGATAAACGCCTGCGGTGCGCTTTCCAACCCGTCCACAATATCTTCGCGGAATTTCACTTTTCCACCTTCGAACCATTCACTCATCTGTTTGGCAAATTCCGGATAGCGATGGCCGTAATCATCAAAAATGATAAAACCTTGCATGCGCAGACGCTTTCTTAAAATCGTGCTGGCCAGCATAGGGAGGCGATCCTGACCCTCTTTCAGACCGGTGGCATTGTACTGCGACACCAGCCCGCACACCGGAATACGCGCTTTGGTATTGAGCAGTGGCAGGACGGCATCGAACACGGCACCGCCGACATTTTCGAAGTAAACATCAATGCCGGCAGGGCAGGCCGCTTTGAGGCGCTTATCCAAATCTGCTGCACGGTGGTCCAGACATGCATCGAAGCCGAAATGCTCAACGGCGTAGCGGCATTTTTCTTCGCCACCGGCGATACCAATCACGTTACAGCCTTTGATTTTAGCGATTTGCCCGACCAGCGAACCCACCGGGCCGGTGGCGGCGGCCACGACCACGGTTTCACCGGGTTGCGGCTGGCCGATATCCAGCAGCCCCATAAATGCGGTGAATCCCGGCATACCCAGCACGCCGAGCGCCAGGGAAGGATGCTTGAGTGCCGCACCTTCCAGTTTTTTCACGACGTTGGCATCAGCAACGGAATAGTCCTGCCAGCCGGTGCTGGCAACCACCAAGTCGCCGGGCGCGAAACTGGTGCTGTTTGAACTGACGACCTGCGACACCGCACCACCGGTCATCACCTCACCGATTTGCACCGGCGCGGCATAAGAAGGGGCATCGCTCATCCGACCACGCATATAGGGGTCAAGGGAGAGAAACAACGTGCGCAGCACCAGCTGTCCCTCTTTTGCGGTGGGAATATCCTGTTTTTCCAGACGGAAGTTATCTGCGGTCGGTGCGCCATGTGGGCGTGAAGCCAGCACAAAGCGGCGGTTTACGGATTGACTCTGAGACATACAAACTCCTTCATTGACGCGGATCCTGAGGCAGCCATCGGTGGATGGAAACCTTTGTCATGGGGAATAAGTATAGGTGGCTAAGCGAGTTGTGATCGAAGCGGTTTATGCTTTGTATGGGGCAACGATGGAAAATGTGGGGGCCGCCATGGCGAACCCCCATTGCGAAAGCGGTAAAAAGCGTTACTTCACCGTCACATCAATATCGCCGAAATATTTCTTCGACAGCGTGTTAATTACGCCTTCCTGCTTAATTTTTGCGATAGCCACATCCAGCTTCTCTTTGGTGGCAGTGTCGCCTTTGCGCAGGCCGAACGCGATGCCGCTGCCAAGGATTTTATCATCACGCACTGCATCGCCGACGAAGGCATAATCTTTACCATCCGGGCGATCAAGGAACCCGGTCTGGCCAGCCGGTGCCAGCACCAGCGTGCCGTCAAGACGGCCGGAAGAGAGATCCAGATAGACCTGATTCTGATCCTGATAAGAGACCACATCCACGCCTTTCGGTGCCCAGTGGGCCTGCGCATAGTTCTCCTGAATTGAACCCTGTAATACGCCGATATGTTTGCCTTTCAGTGATTCAACTGTCGGCAACAGTTTGGACTCTCTTTTAGCAATCAGCTTGCTGGGAACGCGATAAATCACATCGGTAAAATCGATCGCCTGACGGCGTTTTTCGGTGACGTTCATGGCTGAGTTAATGGCGTCAAATTTACGCGCTTTTAACGCCGGGATCAGGCCATCGAAGGAGGTATCCAGCCATTCGCATTTCACTTTGGCCGCAGCGCAAACGGCGTTACCGACATCGATGTCGAAGCCCTGTAGTTCGCCGGTGGCGCTTTTGGATTCAAACGGCGGGTATTGCGCTTCCAGACCAAACTTCAGCGTTGAGCCGTCTGCCAGCGCAGAAAACGAAGCAACGGCACAACCTAGCAGCAAAGCGATGTTTAATTTTTTCATTGTCATTTTCACTTCTCCCGGTGGGTATCAAGTCAGACGCTTAGACGCCGCACAGACGGCGCGCGCCTTCGTACAACGTATCGTTATCTTTGGCAAAGCTCAGGCGGATAAGCCCGGTCGGCGTGTTGTGGCTATAAAATGCCGACAGCGGGATGGTGGCGATCTTATGATCGCGGATCAAACTCAGGACAAACTCATCATCGGTCAGCGAACTGAAGTGACTGAAGCGGGCCAGCATAAAGAAACTGCCGCGGCTTGGCAGCAGCTCGAAGCGTGAACCGCTGAGGGCGTTGGCCAGCAGGTCACGTTTTTGCTGGTAAAAATCGGCCAGACTCAGATAACTCTGTGGGTCAGCCAGCGCCTCCGCAAAGGCCACCTGCATCGGCGTGTCGGCTGAAAATACCATGAACTGATGCACTTTACGGATCTCTTCCATCAGCTCTGCCGGTGCCAGGCAATAACCTACGCGCCAGCCGGTGACGTGATAGGTCTTACCGAACGAGGAGACAATCACGCTGCGCTCGGCTAGCTGCGGATGGCAGGCCATGCTTTCGTGGCGCTCGCCGTCGAACACTACGTGTTCGTAAACTTCATCGGACAGGACCACGATATCGGTATCGCGTGTCAGGGCGGTCAGGCGTTCGATGTCGGTGGCGGTAAAAATCGCACCGGTCGGGTTGTGCGGGCTGTTAACGATGATCATGCGCGTTTTACTGTTAATTGCGCTGGCGACTTCGTCCCAGTCAATGCTGAAGTCTTCCAGCGAGAGTCCGATAGCCACCGGGGTGGCACCCTGTAAGCGGACAATCGGCGCATAGCTATCAAAGGCGGGTTCGAAGTAGATCACCTCATCACCCGGATGCACCAGTGCGCTGATGGCGGAGTATAACCCTTCACTGGCGCTGGCGATCACCGTCACCTCATTGTCTGCATCGTAATGGCAACCGTAAAGTGCCTCAACCTTGGCTGACAGTGCATGGCGCAGCGCCGCCACACCGCTCATGGGCGCATACTGGTTATGACCCGCGCGCATGGCTTTACTCACGGCGTCTATCAGTGAAGGCTGGCAGGAGAAATTGGGGGCTCCCTGCGATAAATTCAGTGCGTTATGCTCGGCACTCAGTTGGCCAATTACGGTGAAAATAGTGGTGCCAACGTCAGGTAACTTGGATAAAGGAGAAAGGGCACTTTTCATGACGAGCTCCAAAGGCTGACCGGAAATGAATAATTATTCGAAAAGTATCGAATGATTAAGCATCAGAACATTTGTACGGACAATGGAAAATTTGTCATACTTGCCATGATCACACGTCATAGCAGATGGCAATTTATTGAGGCCCAGATGACTACATCTCCTGATTTTTCTTACCTGACTGCGCTCAACCTGCCTTCACTTAACCTGTTGAAAACCTTCAGTGTGGTGGCGAAAACGCTCAACCTGACCCACGCCGCTGACTTGCTGCACATCACCCAGGGGGCCGTCAGCCGCCAAATTACCGGGCTGGAAACGGCGCTGGGATATCCGCTGTTTTTACGTCAGGCCCGTGGGCTGACCCTGACCCCACGAGGTGCTCAGCTATTACCGGCGGTGCAACAGGGGCTGCAACTGATGGGTGAAGCGCTCAAACGCGTGGAATCGCACCCTGACACGCTGCGTATTAAATGTCCGACCTGCTCGATGCGCTGGTTATTGCCACGAGTGATTCAGCTACAGAATGACCGTCCCGATATGCGGATCGAACTGACAGCTTCGATAGCGCACGGTGTGGATTTCAGCACCGAGCATTTTGATGCCGCCGTGGTGTTTGGCCGCGCGCCAGACTCCCCGCGCCGCGCACACCTTCTGTTTGACGAAGTACTGACGCCGGTCTGTACGCCAGATTTTTTGCCACGCCGCAAAGGACGCTTTGATCTTGCCGATCTCGGAGATAAAACTCTGCTGCACCCGACGCGTGACCGCCGTGACTGGCTTTTATGGCTGAGAGAAGCGGGATTAAAAGGGCTGCCATCGGCCAAGTCTCAGCATTTCGATACGCTGGATCTGGCGATTAACTCGGCGTTGCAGGGCTACGGCATCGCGATAGGTGACCTGACTTTAATAGAGGATGATTTACAGGTCAGGCGCATTATTGCGCCATTCCCGTTGTGTGTTGCCAGCGGTGCCACTTATACGCTCCTCTCCCCGGAAAACCCAAGTCCGGCGCTGCAGGTGGCAATTGATTATCTCAACGATCAGGCCAGGCTCAGCCGCGAGAAGCTCAGCGGTTTGCTGTCATCTTCTCACCATGTAGTCAGTGCTAATTAGCAGAGGGTCTCAAGTGCGCTGGCAATGGCTGCTGTGAGTTTACTAAGCTGGGCGCGGGAGATGACGTAAGGCGGCATCAGGTAGATAAGTTTGCCAAACGGCCGGATCCATACGCCCTGACTGACAAAGTGTTTTTGCAACTGCGCCATGTTGACTGGCTCACGCATCTCCACCACGCCAATCGCGCCCAGCACGCGCACATCTGCGACGGCAGGGTGCGCGGCCAGCGGTATCAGTTCGCGCCTGAACTGCTGCTCGATGTTTGCCACCTGTTCCTGCCAGCGGTTTTCGGACAATAAAGCAAGGCTGGCGCAGGCCACCGCGCAGGCCAGGGGATTACCCATAAAGGTCGGGCCGTGCATGAAACAGCCGGCTTCGCCATCACTGATGATGTCGGCCACGTGTCGGGTAGTCAGCGTAGCCGACAGCGTCATATAGCCGCCGGTCAGCGCTTTGCCCAGACAAAGAATATCCGGTGAAATCCCTGCGTGATCGCAGGCAAACAGCTTACCGGTGCGGCCAAAACCGGTGGCGATTTCGTCGGCAATCAATAACACACCGTAGCGATCGCACAGTTCACGCACCCGTTTGAGATAGGTCGGATGATAAATCCGCATCCCCCCTGC
>Ga0105858_1000211_pt1 | contig 30307 bp, 26 predicted proteins | sample OrgsoiDNA_201062_FD_89683 | JGI IMG/M metagenome (GOLD analysis project Ga0105858, IMG submission 89683) | Permafrost soil microbial communities from the Arctic, to analyse light accelerated degradation of dissolved organic matter (DOM) -... | ecosystem: Environmental > Terrestrial > Soil >...
AACCCGCATCTGGCCTGGAGCGACGTGCCGGAAAATACCCAGTCATTTGCCCTGATTTGTGTCGATCCGCATGTTCCCACCAGCCTGGATAATGTGAATCAGGAAGGCAAAGTGGTGCCAGCGTCATTGCCGCGCGCCGATCTGTTCCATTGGGTGCTGGTGAATATTCCGGCCGAAACCCGTGAAATTGCCGCCGGCAGCCACAGCAGCGCCGTGACGCCAAAAGGCAAACCGCCGTTACCTGCCGAGGGGGTTTTACGTCACGGTATCAACGGTTATACCGCGTGGTTTGGTGATGACGAAAACATGGGCGGCGATTATCACGGTTACGACGGCGCTTGCCCGCCGTGGAATGATGAAATCGTCCATGATTATGTGTTCACCCTGTACGCGCTGGATATTCCAAAGTTAGAGTTAGCCACGAAATTTTACGGCCCGGACGCCTTAGCGGCGCTGGAAGGTCACGTTCTGGCCAAAGCCAGCCTGACCGGAACTTACACGCTGAACCCTGATTTGTCATAAGCGCCCGCGGGCAGGAGAGAAAGGCAACGACATGAGCGATAACACTGCCACCTTAGCGGCAACGCTAACTCCGACTCTGCTGCCCCATCAATTGCCGGTAGAACATCACCGGCTGTTTTCGCTGGCCCAGCCGTTTTTACAACAGCCGCATCAGGTCGCTAATTTCCGTTTTTTTGAAGCGTCACTGCTGCGGGTAAACACCGGCCAACTCCGTCTGCGTCGCGAACAGGACACCCCACTTTATGTCGACAATGCCGACCAGTTGGTGTTGGTTTCGCAACATATTCAGGCTGATGTCAGCAAAACGCCTGATAGCGCACAGGGCTTTTTCTCCTCGTTATATCTGGGCTTTTCACCGACGTTGGTGGCAGCGTTTTATCGCGAACACGCCCCATATCTGAGCACATTACCGGCGCTGAACGGCTACCAAACCCTGCCGCTGGACGACCAACTGCGCGACACGTTGGATTTTTGCCTGCGAGGCATTCATGACGCCTCGGCCAGTTCCCTCTTGCAGCAGCACCGTTTGTCGGGGGTATTATTGGCGCTGGCCGAACGGGGGATAGTATTTATGCCGCGCGCGTCCGAGCCGCTCGGCACAAGGTTGACCGCCCTGCTGGCCGCCGCACCTGAGTTTGCATGGACCGCTGCCAATGCCAGTCACCAATTGGCAATGAGCGAAGCCACCTTAAGACGCCGCTTGGTCGATGAACAAACCAGTTTCCGTGAGCTGCTACAGGATATTCGTATGCATCACGCGATGACGCTGCTGCAAACCACGCGCTGGAGTTTGACGCAAATCGCCGATGCCTGCGGATATCGCGCCAGTTCACGCTTCTCACTGCGCTTTAAACAACGTTTTGGCTGTTCTCCGGCGGATATTCGCTAAATCTGCCCCTTCCCGAAAGCCACATAAAAAATGGCCCCGCGCAGTGCAGGGCCATGATTTATTGAATGTTTACAGTGACGTCCAGTAGGTTACTTCCAGTAGTTATTGGCTGCCGCCACCGTCTGATAATGGATGGCGATCACCTGCGATGACGCAATCAGCGCATCGGCGTCGTTAGCGTAAACCGGACGCAATTTCTTCAGCACTTCGGGATCCGGCTGCGTGGTTTTCACCCCGCGACGGCTCAGCATGACCGCCAGCTCATACCCTTCTTGTGGACCTTCTGTTAGTAAACTTGTTAACCACTTGTCGCTCATATTGCCTCACTATTTATAGTTATATTATAAGATGCATCTATAATGTATGTTTACAGTGCACGATTATTAACATCTTTATGGCGATGGAAATCAATATCATGATAGACAAAATGGTTAAGAAAACATTACTGACGGCCGTACTCGCATGCTGTGCAATGAGCGCTCAGGCGGCAAAAACTGAAATGTATCAGGCACATCTGACGGCGGTGAACGCGGACAAAATCGGATCATCTCCGGTGGGTGATGCAACGTTCAAAGTGGAAGGTGACAAACTGATCGTTCACATCAAAATGAAAAATACCCCACCGGGCATCATGCATTGGGAACATTTTCACGGTTACCCGAACGGTGACAACGCGACCTGTGTCACAGCCGCGCAAGATAAGAACGGCGATGGCTTTGTTGACCTGATCGAAACCGGCGCGGTGTCGGGCACCACCATGGTGCCGTTCGATGACGCACCGCATAAGATGAATATCCCGACTGACGCCTACCCGCATGCTGACAAAAACGGCAGCTACGAATACACCAAAGTCGTGCCCCTTTCCGCTCTCGAGAAAAAGTTTGGCGAGACGTTCAAAGGCGGCAAAATCGATCTGGATAAACGTGTGATTTATGTTCACGGCGTGCCGGATAACCTGACATTACCGGCAACCGTCGCCGGTGAAGTCGGTCATTACACCACCAGCACCACGTTGCCGATTGCCTGCGGCAAAATCGAACGCGTGAAGTAATTTTGCCCCTGTACCGACGCGTCCCCCGTTGACGTATCGATGAATCAGAGCAATAAAAAACCAGCCATGCGGCTGGTTTTTTATTGAATGCGCATGGCAAAGAGTAGGAACAATGACCGACACCCCTATTTTTAATAGGGATGAATTTATACTGTAATCCATTACCCCGCATTGATGTTTGGAGGATTTATGGCTTTACAGGGAAAGTTTGTGATTAGCGATGCGGATTTCTGTCCGCTGATTATCCCGGGAATAGGTACATTTCTAGCCTACTCAGGCAAAGATCAATATCGAAACCGTGGAGGTTGTATTGGCATCCCCGATCTTGGCCCCATACCTCATGGACGCTATCATATTGTGACTCGTCCTACCGGCGGCTGGAAAGGCGTTGTTCGTACGGATCTTCATGATTTCTATTCGTGGCCCACATCAACCCCTGTCATCAAAGCCGAATGGTTTGCTCTATATCGTGATGACGGAAACATTGATGACCGTACTTGGATAAATGGCGTTGAAAGAGGAAATTTCCGACTACATCCCCCTGGCCCGATGGGCATCTCGTTAGGCTGTATTACCTTGCAGCATCGTTCTGATTTCATTGCTATTCGTCAGGCATTGCTTACGACTCAACAGGTAGAGCTGGCAAATGGTTTAATGTCACATGGATTAATTGAGGTGATCATTAATGGAAATACGACGTGTCCCAACGGGCTTTAGGATATTGATAGGTGCAGGTATTTTTATTTTCACCTTTCTTATTCTTCGCCCTTCAGATCCGGTGAAAAAATGGGAATATAGTTTCTGGAATAACGCAGCGAGTTTTTTTGGTGATATAGATGTAGAAGGCTTTGTCGGATTAGTACTACTTATTATCTGCCCTATCATCACGTTCGTCGGCTATAAGATGATGATCAAATTGATTGAGCGACATATGAATAACGTGTAGCAATAAAAAACCGGGCTAAGCCCGGTTTTGCTGATTAACGCTCTTCCCAACAATCTGAAAACTGGATGTTACCGTCGCAATATTTCCAGGTTATTCTTTCATACATTAATGCCACAGATTCCATATGGTTTACGGCTGAAAGTGCAACCATCTTGGTATTTGGCATACCTGGATTGACCGAAATAACCTTAACGCCCTCAAGCAACATATTAAAATACTCTTCTTCCTGACCTGCATAGTTGATTCGGTACCAGCGAAGCTCAGCAGATTTCAGTGTTTGTCCCTTTGATACTGCTTTGTAGAGATACGGGCTTGATGAATCAAACTCTTTCTCAAATGAAATGGGGGCATGATTACGTTTGCCTGTGATTTTACCCGTCACTGAATCGACAGGGAGATTGACGCCATGTGCAAATCCAATGACTTCAATGCTCCCTTCACGTCCATTAACATCCACATCACCTTTAATATCTGCGCCACCATCATCTTTAAGCCATAGATACGCTGGAATTGGCATAAATAGTCTTCCTTGTCATGATGAATATAACCATGAAAATAATATGCCTATAGGTGCGTGGATATTGTGACGCTGTAGGTGAATTTTCGGACAGATAATGACGTTTTGCATAAAAAAACCAGCCATGCGGCTGGTTTTTTTAATGCATAGCGAACAATCAGAAGAACATTTTCGCCAGTTCTGCGCCCGGTTCTTCTGCACGCATAAAGGCTTCGCCCACCAGGAAGCTATTGACCTTGGCTTCGCGCAGACGGAGCACGTCTTCGCGGGTGGCGATGCCAGACTCGGTCACGACCATACGGTCAGACGGCAACTGGGTTAACAGGTTAATGGTGGTTTCGATGGTGGTTTCAAAAGTACGCAGATTACGGTTGTTGACGCCGATAAGCGGAGTGGTCAGTTGCAGAGAGCGCTCGAGTTCTGCCGCGTCATGCACTTCCACCAGAACTGACATACCCAGCTCATGGGCTTGCGCTTCTAAATCACGCATTTGTGCATCTTGCAGTGCAGAAACGATCAGCAAAATACAGTCAGCGCCCATGGCACGGGCTTCCAGCACCTGATAAGCATCGACCATAAAATCTTTGCGCAGCACCGGTAACTGACAGGCCGCACGTGCCTCGGCCAGATAAGCCGCGCTGCCCTGGAAAAATTGCTCGTCGGTGAGTACGGACAAACAGGCTGCACCGCCCTTCTCGTAAGAAGCGGCGATCTGGTGCGGAATGAAGTTCGGACGAATCAGCCCTTTCGACGGACTGGCTTTTTTAATTTCAGCAATCACCCCCGTCATGCCTGCATCACGCTTATTGCGCAGCGCAGCAACGAAATCACGGTGGTTTTGCTGCGCGGCCTGCTCGGTCAGTTGACTGACAGAAACCGCCTTCTTCGCGGCAGCGATTTCTTCATGTTTCACAGCAATAATTTTGGCCAGAATGTCAGACACAATGCTCTCCAGATTCGGGGGATACCTGCGCCGCAGTATATCAAGCAGCCTCGGGCGCAGGTTGAGAAAATGTTAATCTTTGTGTCCACAGCCCCTATGGTTATTTCTTAATGCCTTTATCCCACTGCACCTTAACGGAATAGGCGGTCAGAATAACATTCGCCACATCTTTTTCACTCAATGCCATCGATATTTTAGGCGTTAAAAAATCGCTGTTTCTTGTGGTAATAAACAGGGGTTGTTGAGTGATCATTTCGTTCGCCACGCGATAATTCTTCGTTTTAAACAACGGGCTGTTAGACAAAGCCTCTTTGGTCTTTTCTCTCTCTTCTACCGGTTGTTTAGCCCACTGGAGGAACTCTCTAAAAGGCTGAATATCATCGGATAAAGTGCTCATGTGCAGGGGACGCAGCCCAGCAGAATAATCCCCAAAACTCACGGAAAAACTTATATAGCTATTATCATCGGCGATAATGGCAGGAAACATCGAGGGATTATGATCATCTCTCACCAGCAGATCGCTATTAATAATAGAATATTGGACATCTGTTTTATACACATCCCAATCTCTAAAGGTCACCATTTTATCGAAGGCTTCTGCTGACTTCACTGTGCATCCGGTCAGATTAAATGCGCCGATAATCAGGGGTATGATCATTAATATATGACGAAATTGATAACGAATAGCGCTCATCCTGTGTTTCCCTTAAATAGTCAATTCGCTCTGGCTCTCTTTTTTCAGCTCTTGTTATCACCACTGAAAAGGTCCAAAAAGAATATTCCCTTTAGTGGCCTGCAATCCTGCAAACACACCCAAATTACACCGTTTAATCTCCGTTTGCCCTAGGCCCAGCCTGTGGCCTGCGACAACGCGCTGACGTCAGGAAAAAGCCGCCATAAACCGCCAATAAACGAAATGCCGATTTACTCTTTTCACCTCAATTCCTGGTTGAAAATGCCCCCCAGACCGGTCAGTAATTGTTCTCGCATAATGCGCTTCCCGCCGTTTTGCCCCAACCGGAGTACTGAATATGGTTAAGTCACTGATCGCTATCGCCTTACTGACGGCTTCGTACTCAGCCGTTGCAGCGCCCGAGGTAGTGGCGAGCGGGTTGAGTTTCCCCGAAGGGACGATATTTGTCGGCAATACGCTGTATATGGTCGATTACTCCGCCTCCAGCGTGTACCGACTGGTGTCAGGGAAATTAGAAAAGGTGTGGCATCAGGATGGCTGCGGCGCTAACGGATTGGTACCGCTGAAGGACGATCTTCTGGTGGCTTGCTACGACGCGGGAACGCTGGTCAGAATATCCACCGACGGCAAAGTGCAAGAAACGCTGAGCAGCGACGATGCCGGACATCCGTTCGCCAACCCGAACGATCTCGCCACCGACGCTCTGGGCGGCGTGTATTTCTCAGCCTCGGGCGATGGCAAAGTATTTTATCGCGCCGCCAGTGGGCACCTATCGCAGGCGGCGGAGGGCATCAATTATTCGAATGGGTTAGTGGTCTCCCCAGACCAAAAACACCTGTACGTCGCCGAAAGCCGTGAACATCGCCTGCTGTCTTATACCATTACAGCGCCGGGAAAACTGGACGATAAACAGGTATTTATCGACTTACCTCATGCATTAGCTGACGGCCAGCATAACGAATTCACCCCAGACGGCGTGCGCATCGACAGCCACGGCCACCTCTTCGTCGGACTGTATCAAGGCGGCGGTATCGCGGTGTTTGGCAACGACGGCAAACTGCTCAAAAAAGTCAGTTTGCCCGCCCCCTACCATTCCAACTTGGCGATTTCGCCCGACGAAAGCTCGGTGTACGTGACCTCAACCGATGATGCCGGCAACGGGCAATTACTGAAGATTGGAAATCCGATGAAAGGGTAACGCGGCAATCACCCGCGCCCCCGCCCACTCAACGCTCCGGCCGCCAGCACCACAAAGATCAGTACGCCGGAGGCCACTTGCTGCCAGTAGAAGTTCCAGCCGATCAATAACAGGCCGTTGGCGACGAAGCTCAGCAGCACCACGCCGAGCAGCGTGCCCGGTACGTTGGCGCGGCGCGAGGCCGAAAAAGTGGTGCCGATAAACGCCGCACCGATGGCGTTAAGCAGATAGGCGTTGCCCGATAGCGGTACCCAGGCTTTGACGTTCGACGCCAGCATCAGCCCCACCACACCGGCGATCACCGCACCAAGCACAAAGGCCGCCGCGGTGAGCCGCCCGACGCCAATGCCGGAGTAACGCGCGACGCTGGCCTGCGTGCCGAGGAACGTCAGCGCGCGACCATGGCGGGTGCGATGCAGCAATAAATGCAGCACCACCGCCAGCACCAGCACGTACCACAGCGGCAGCGGAATGCCGAGCAGTGAACCGTGGCTGATGGCCGAAAAGCCGTCCGGCAACACCTGACTCAACAGGTAAATAGGCTGCCCGCCGTTGGACGATAATTGCTGGATACTCTGGCCGATAAACAGCGTGCCGAGCGTTGCCAGAAAGGGTTCCACGCCTAACACGGCAACCAGAAAAGCGTTAAATAATCCCACGCCCAGCGCCGCCAGCAGCGCGGCAAACAGTGCGATCGGCAACGCCACCTGATGCAATATCAGCGTGACCAGCACCAGGCAGGCGAAGTCGATCGAGGTACCAATCGACAAATCGACCGCCCCCATCGACGTCACCAACGTCATCGCCAGGGCAGCAATCGCCAGCGGCGCGACGTTATTGAGCAGCACACTTTCGATATTACTCAGGGTGAAAAAGCCCGGTGCGAACAGGCTGAAAAACACCAAAAGCACCGTAAAGGTGAGGATCAGCAAGGTGCGCAGCAGATTGCCACGCGGTTTGGCGATACGGATTTCCGATGGATTAACGACAGGCGTGTTTAATTCAGACACGGACTTTTCTCCTCTGCTGACGCTGGCGCAATACCGCCGTCAGCGACACCACCAGCAGGATCAACAACCCTTCGACCCCGTTGATCCAGTAGCTTGAAATGTTGATTAACTGAAAGCCGTTGGCGATCAGGCTCAGGAACAGCACGCTGATCAGCGTGCCGCCAATGCTCGGCACCAGCCGCCGCGAAAACACCACGCCCAGCAATACCGAGGCGATCACCATCAGCAAGTTGTCATTAGCACCCGGCGAACTGCCGCTCAAAATTGTCACCGATGACAGCGACGCAATGCCCGCCGCCAGCCCGCACAGCACATAGCTGGCGGCAATATAGCGATTGACCGACAGTCCCTGCGCGCGCGCCGCCATCGGGTGGCTGCCTACCGCCTGTAACCGCAGCCCAAAAGAGGTGAAATGGGTCAGTACGATAAACACCAGCGCCAGCACGGCGAAGGCCCACGCCAGCCACGGCAAGGCCAGCGGGCCGCTTTCCAGCAAGGCGTCAAACAGCGGGCCACTGACTGGCACCGTGGCGTTATCGGTCAGCACCATTTGCAGGCCGATGGCAATGTTCATGGTGGTCAACGTCGCCAGCAGCGGCAAAATGCGCAACCACACCACCGCCAGCGCATTGAGCAAACCGAGGGCCGCCCCGCTTAACAGCGCCAAGGCTAGCGCACCGCTAAACGACACGCCGTGAGCGAGCTCGGTGGCGAACACCGCGCCGCTCAGCCCCATATTGGCGGCCACCGACAAATCAATACCGCCAGTCAGCGAGTGACTGCCGCCACCGCTTAACACCAGCGTCAGCCCGAAGGCCAGCGTGCCGGTGACGACAGTTTGTTGCAGCACGTTGCCGAGATTGCCCAGCGTCAGAAAAATAGGCGACAGCAGGGCAAACACCGCCAGCATGGCAATAATGAGAAGCAGCGCGCCGCCCTGAAGCCAGTGCGCACTGCGTTCGGACTTCGCGGCCGCCGAGGCAGATCCCGCTAGCGGGCCGCCGGAGGTCATTTCAGTCATGACAGCGCTCCTTGTGAAGCTAAAACAGGTTCTTGCTGCACGGCACCGGCCGCCCAGGCAAGGATTTCATGGTGATCGGTGTCAGCACCTTGCAGTGATTTCACCAGTTTGCCGCGCGCCATCACTAACACGCGGTCACACAAGGATTGCAGCTCGAGCAGGTCGGTGGAGAAGATGATGACCAACGCGCCCTGTGCCACCAGCCGTTGTAGCGCCTGATAGATCTCCGCTTTCGCGCCGATATCCACGCCTACCGTCGGTTCATCCAGCAGATAAACCTGCGCCTGGGTGTTGAGCCACTTCGCCAGCACCACTTTTTGCTGGTTGCCCCCCGACAGTGAGCGCAGCGGCGCTTCCGCACCCGGCGTGCGAATGCCGAGGTCAGCGATATTGCTCGCCACCAGTTGCCGTTCCCGCGTTCTGTCAACAAACAACCCTTTGACCAGCGCACCGAGGCTGGTGAGCGCAATGTTCTCGCGCACGCTGAGATCTGGCGCGATGCCGTTGGCCCGTCGGTCTTCCGGCACAAAGGCGATGCCCTGTTTCACCGCATCACGCGGCGAACGCGGCAGGAAATCTTTGCCATTGAGCTCAATAGTGCCGCTGATGCCGCCTTCCAGCCCAAACAGCGCGCGCACCAGCGCTTTGCCGCCTGAACCTAATAAGCCGGTGACGCCGAGAATTTCTCCGCGATGCGCCGCAAAACTGACGTCAGAAAATCGCCCCGCCGCCGACAAATCCTTAACCTGCAACAGGACGTCATCGCGACGATGCGCCTGACGCTGAACCAGTGATTTTTGCTCGTCGCCCAACATATCGGTGATCAACTGCTGGGTGCTGACCTGACTGACGTCGTGACGCGCCACGTCCTCGCCGTCGCGCAATACCGTCACGCGCTGGCAGAGATCGGTGATTTCATCGAGATAATGCGACACGTACAAAATCGCCAGACCGCGCGCTTGCAGGCTGCGGATCGCCCGAAACAGTGACGCCACTTCGTGTCGCGCCAACGCCGCCGTCGGTTCGTCAAACACCAGAATGCGCGGCGAGTGGCGCAGCGCGCGGGTGATTTGCACCACCTGCTGCTCCGCTACGCTCAAGTCACTGATCAGACTGTCAGGATTGATGTGCAGGCCGAAATGTTGATAAATCGACTCCCGCGCAATGCGCCGCAAACGGTGACGATTGACCAGCGGGAAGCCGCGAAACGCCGCCTCTTCGCCGAGCATCAGCGCTTCGGCGACGGTCAATGTCGGTGCCAGCAACCGTTCCTGATGGACAATTTCAATCCCATGCGCCTGCGCCACGCGGGGCGAGTCCATTCGCAGCGGTTGTCCGGCCAGCACAATCTGGCCCTCGTCGGCGTGATGTAAACCGCCGAGAATTTTTATCAGCGTCGATTTCCCGGCACCGTTATGACCAATCAGGCCATGAATTTCCCCCGCATTGAGCACGAGGGAAACATCACGCAATGCCGGTACGCCGTCAAACGCCTTACTGATGTGATTCAGCGCCAGCAAAGGCGACTCATTTTGCATCGCTTTGGCCCAGTGTTTTCTGCGCTTCAGCGGCATTTTCTTTGGTCACCACAATCGCTGGCACGTAGGTAGCTGGCGGCAAATTGGTGTCACCGGCCAGATAACGGGCCGCGTTTTGTACCGCGGTTTTCCCGATCAGGTACGGCTGCTGGGCGACGACCGCCGTGGCGCTGGATTTCGGATCTTTCACCAGCGACACCACGTCCGGGCTGCCATCCACGGCGTAGGTTTTAATCTCAGAACGGCCAGCCGCATCGACGGCCTGCGTAGCACCAATTTGCGGTACGTCCCACGCCGCCCAAATCGCCTGCACCGAACCTTTCGGGTATTTATTCAGCAACTGGCTGATTTGCGCGTAGGCGTCCTGAACGGTATTAGGGATCACATCGCGCAGTTCTGGCTCGATGATTTTGATCTTCGGATACCACTTCAGTACCGCTTTCAACTGGTCATAACGCATCGCCACCACCGGCACGCCGTAGAAGCCGTTGAACACCAAAATATTGCCTTCGCCATGCAGATCATTAACCAGTTTCAGCGCCAGTTGCTCACCGATGAAGAAGTTATCCGAGGTGGTCACGTTGATACTCGACGGGCTGGCAGTATCAACGGTAAACAGCGGAATGCCCGCCGCGCGGATCTTCTTCAGCCAAGGCTCCAGCACCGAGGCGGTGCCCAGCGTTTCAATAATCGCGTCCGGTTTCTGGGCGATCAGCGTTTGAATTTGCGAGATCTGCTGGGCTTCTTTGCGGCCACCGTCTAAGGCGATCGGGATACCGCCGAGGCGTTTCACTTCGTCCACCTGCCCCTGATAGGCTTTCAGATCCCAATAGTGGTCGGTGCCCGCCACGGTAATGCCGATGCGTTTACCTTTTAGCGAAGGCACATCCTTATCATCGGCATGGGCGGAGAGCGTTAACAGCAGCAAGGCGCTGGCGACCAGCGCGGCGGAAGTTTTGATCCCCTGTTGCAGCCACGACGTTTTTTTAGTGTTGTTGTTTGCCATCATCATGTTTAGAAATCCTGGTGAGTTAAGAGTTATAAAGAGTCAAAAGGTGAAGAAAGACGCCGGCTTATTCGCCATTGCCGATTTGCCAGATAAACGTCGGTTCGGCACCGTTCACTTCCCAATCGCCGACGTTACGCGATTTGTAAATCACCGGGTTGTGCGACGCGATAGTGCGCGCGTTGCGCCAGTGGCGATCCAGCGCTTTGCTGGCCCGCGTATCGGACGCCCCCAGCGCGTTGAACAGTTCAGTAGCCGCGCGTGGCACCAGTTCGCTGGCGATCACCTGCGCCTTGGCGGATTCCACTTCGGCGATAATATTGGCCTGTTTGATCTTCTCAGCGTCGCCGCTGGTGTGCAGTTCAAAGGCGGCTTGCAGCGAATAGCTGGCCTGCTGAACCGCCGCGTCCACCGCCCATGCCCAGCTTGAAAGCTGCCCCACCACCTGCAAGTTCTGCGCGTCATGGCGAACCTGTTTGGCGTTGCCGTGGCTATAAATACGTTTGCGGCTGGCGACGGCGTGCGCCGCATCGCGGGTAATGGCGCGGGCAATACCGGCCAGCGTCACCAGCAAAATTTGTTGGTAGTAGGCGGTTTGGTAGGTGAAGCGTTCGCTGAAGTCATAGACGTGGGCGGCTTCGATGTTGGCCTGTTTGAAACGGGTCGACCCGCTACCGCTCAGACGCTGGCCGAAACCGTCCCAGTCGTCGTCACGCTCAACGCCCTCCTGATGGGTGTTGACCAGCACGATCACGTCGCGCCCGTTGTCAGAACGCTGGGCATAAACGTCGATCCAGTCAGCGTACAGGCTGCCGGTGCTGTAAAACTTCTCGCCGTTAAGCGTCCAGCCGTTCTCCTGCGGGGTGACTTTGGTGATCACCTCGCCCAGTTTCAGGTTGCCAATTTCCGTCCAGCCGCTGCCCACCAGTTCGCCGTCAACAAAACGGCGGAACCAGCCGCGACGCGCTTCGGTATCCGGCTGATTCAACCGGTCTTCGATAAACGCAAAATGGGCACGCAGCGCCTGCGGCAGGTTGGAATCCGCCTCCGCCAGCTCGGTCAATAACAGGAAAAGCTGTGGCAAGGTGGCACCCAGACCACCGTCGGCCAGCGGAATACGCACGGTGCCGAAACCGGCCTCTTTCAACCAGCGCAGTGGCTCCAGCGGTAACGTGCGGCTGTTTTCACGCTCCACCACGCCTTCTGCGATACGGGCAAAAACCGGGCGAAAGCGTTCGGCCAGCGCTAAGTATTCTGGGGTGTGGGATTCAGACATGGTGTTCTCCGTTCAAAGAAAGGCGTTTATAGAACACCGTTATAAAGCGGAAAACGTACAAAGACAAACAACAAAATTGGCTATTAAAATGATTAAATTCAATAACTTATGTATTATTTTTAGCAAGCACAAACACCGGATTAGCAAGCGCTAATCCGGTGAAAGTTGACGTAAAATGTAGGATTTATTCAGCAGAAACCGGCACTAACACGTCTTTGACTAAAGGATCCGTCGTCTCTTTCAGCCATTGCTGCACGCGCGGGTCAGCAAAGGCCTTTTTCAACTTCACGATATTCTCGTCATTGAGATAAGGCGTACCGATCACCAGTTGCGAAGCGAAGGTTTTTGGCGCAGGCGGGAATAAAATGCCTTTATCACGCGAGACTTTACCGGCATCAAACTGCGACACGTAGCCAATCGCCGCATCCACCGAGTTCAACGCGCGCGGCATGGTCAGCAAATCCAGCTCTTTGAAGGTGAAGTTATGCGGGTTTTGGACGATGTCTTTCAGTTTTGCAGTACGCGGCTCGACCTTCGGATCCAGCCCAATCAGGCCAATACGTTGCAGCAACCACAGCGCCTGTCCCTGATTCGCGCCGTCGTCCGGCACCACGATCACCGCGCCTGACGGCAGATCGGCAATGGATTTATAGCGGTCGGAATAGATGCCGAACGCCCACTGGAAGATCGGCAGCGTCGAGGTCAGTGCGAACTTGTTGGCATCGACCACCTGTTTGAGCCACCACTGGTGCTGATACACCGTCGCGGCATATTGCCCTTGCGCCACCGCGCGGTCAGCCTGTACCGGATCCTGCAAGCCGACGGCCTCCAGCTTGATGCCGTAGTCTGGCGCAATGTGCTCGCCGACGTACTGGATCAGGTGCTCTTCCCCGGCCATGGCCGGTTCAAAATGCACTTTCAGCGTGGTACCGAAGGTCACGGCGTCACTCTGTTTAGAGGCGAAATGCCAGCCCAATCCGGCAATCACCACCACCGCGATGACCGCGACCGGCAAAGGCCATTTTTTCTTCTTTTTAATTTCAAAATTTTGCTGTGTCATGATGAATAAGATCCCTTGGCGTGTTGAAGTGCGGCAACCAGTCGGTCGCCAATAAACTGAACCAGTTGAATAGTGGCGATAAGCACCACGATGGTGGCGACCATGATGTGGTTATCAAACCGCTGATAGCCGTACACCACTGCCAGATAACCGATGCCGCCCGCGCCGATGGTGCCGGCAATGGCGGAATATTCGATCATCGAAATCACGTTAAGTACAATCGCCGCCACGATGGCGGGCAAGGCTTCACTAAGCTGGGCGTGAACGATGATTTGCCAGGTCGATCCGCCCGACACCAGCCCGACCGCCGTGACTTCTGACGGCAATTCGCGCAGAGCGTTTTCCAGCAAGCGTGCGAAGAACGGCGTACCGGCGACCACCATCGGGATCACCGCCGCGGGAATGCCGATCGTCGTGCCGGTCAGCCAAAAGGTAAACGGGATGATCGCCGCCATCAGCACCAGAAACGGCAGCGAACGGCCCATATTGACTATCCAGCTCAGGGTGCGATTGACCGCCGGACGCGGGAACAGCCCGTGACGCGAGGTGTTAAACAGCACCACGCCGAGCAGTCCGCCGAGGGTCACCACAAACAGCATCACGATGCCGACCATCAGCCAGGTTTCCAGATAGGCAGGCAGCATTAGCGTATGGATCTGACTCCACGGCGTGTCCTGACTGATCACATCTGCAAGAGGTTTCATACCGCCTCCTGCAATGCCGTCTGGCTTTCCAGCACTTCGGCGTTAATGCCCAACTGATACAAGTGCTGGATCAACACTTGCAATCCGACAGGACGGTGGTTGAAACGCACGCCGATGCGCAGGCGTCCCGCTAACCGCTCGCCGACCTGCTCGACGTGCGCCGCCAGCAGATCGACCTGCACCTGATGCTGCTGGCTGACCTGACTGATCCAGTCGGTGGCTAAGGCGCGGTCACCGTAGGTCAGTTGCAGTTGCAGGTCGCCACTGAGCTCCAGCGGTTGCAGCGGGAAAAGCTGCTGGCCGATGCGTGAACCCGGCGTCGCCAGCAGTTCGCGCAGGGACCCTTGCTGCAACAGTTGCCCGTCGCGGATCTCCGCCACCGCATCGGCGGCGCGGCGCACCACGTCCATTTCATGGGTGATGAGAATGATCGACAAGCCAAACTGGTCACGTAACTGTTTGAGCAAATTCAAAATGGAAGTGGTGGCGTCGGGGTCCAGACCCGACGTCGCTTCGTCGGCCAGTAACACCGACGGTTTCAGCGCTAAGGCGCGGGCAATCCCCACGCGCTGGCGCTGGCCGCCGGAAAGCTGTGACGGGTAATACTGCGCTTTGTCCGACAGCCCAACGCTGTCGAGCAGTTGCCCGACGTGACGCGTGATCTCGCCCGGCACCACGCCCAGCCATTCGAGCGGCAGCGCGACGTTTTCCCACGCGGTTTTACGCTGGAGTAACGCCGATGACTGAAACACCGTGCCGATGGCGCGGCGCTCACGGCGCAGCGTTTCCCCGGACAGCCGCGACAAGTCTTCGCCATTGACGCGAATACTGCCGGAGGTCGGTTTCTCCAGCAGGCTGATGCATTTTGCCAGCGTGGATTTTCCGGCTCCGCTCGGTCCGACGACGGCCGTGATCGAGGCGTCCGGCACGGTCAGCGAAATGCCTTTTAGCACCTCGACCACCTTGCCGTCCGGCGCGGGATACTGCTTACGCAGCGCATCAATCTCAATCATGACGCCACCTTTCCCCCGACCGGCGCAACGCTTGCCGAGGTGCGGCGATAGCTGGCCCCCGGATGCGGCGCAGCCAGTCGCGGGCCCTGGTTGAACAGTTTTTCGCGCAGTGTCCCTTGCTGATACTCCTTCTTGTACACACCGCGTTTTTGCAGCTCAGGGATCAGCAACTCCACCACGTCGGTAAAGCTTTCATGGGTCACCGCATAGGCCAGATTGAAGCCGTCAACGTCGGTCTCTTCCACCCAGCTTTGCAGCTCGTCGGCCACAGTTTGCGGGCTACCGACCAGCAGTGGGCCGAAGCCGCCAATGCCGACCCAATCGGCCAGCGCCTGCACCGTCCACTGACGGTCTGGATCGGCGGTCGAGAAGGTTTCCACCGCCGACTGAATGGCGTTGGTGTGCAGGTGTTTGAGCACTTGATCGGGTTGATACTGGCTAAAGTCGATGCCGGTCCAGCCGGAGATCAGCGTCAGTGCGCCTTCGTAGCTGACCCAGCTTTTGTACTCTTGCCATTTCGCCTGCGCCGCTTTGTCGGTTTCGCCGACGATCACCGTTTGCAGGTTAAAAATCTTGATGCTGTACGGGTCGCGGCCCAGAGCGGCGGCACGTTGACGGATATCCGCCACCAGCTTTTTCAGCAGCACTTTCGACGGCGCGGCGACGAATACGCACTCGGCGTGTCCGGCGGCAAAGTCTTTGCCACGGCTGGAAGCCCCGGCCTGATACAGCACCGGCGTGCGCTGCGGCGAGGGTTCGCACAGATGAATGCCCGGCACCTGGAAGAAGGTGCCTTCATGGTTAATCGGGTGGATTTTGCTCGGATCACTGAAAATCCGACGCTCGCGGTCACGCAAGATCGCCCCCTCTTCCCAACTGCCTTCCAGCAGTTTGTAGACCACTTGCAGGTATTCATCGGCGTAGTCGTAACGGGCGTCATGGTCGGTCTGCGCTTTGTAACCGATATTGCGCGCGCCACTTTCCAGATAAGAGGTGACGATATTCCAGCCCACGCGGCCTTTGGTCAGGTGGTCGAGGGTCGACAGGCGGCGGGCAAACGGATACGGATGCTCGAACGACAGCGAAGCGGTCAGGCCAAAACCGAGATGCTCGGTGACCAGCGCCATCGGGGTGATCAGCGCCAGCGGATCGTTAACCGGCACCTGCGTGGCGTTACGGATCGCCGCGTCATTGCTGCCGTTATAAACGTCATACACGCCGAGCACGTCGGCAATAAACAGGCCGTCGAATTTTCCACGCTCCAGCAGGCGCGCCAGATCTGTCCAATATTCCAGATCTTTGTACTGCCATGAACGGTCACGCGGATGTGCCCACAGGCCCGGAGACTGATGCCCCACACAGTTCATATCAAAAGCGTTAAGGCGAATTTCACGTTGCGATGACATAGCGTTACTCCATAGAGGACGCGGTTCGGTCAGGCCGCCCGCGTCGAAATAGTTTTTATGTTTTAAAATGATAAAAATCAGTAGGTTTTCAGTGAAGTGGGACATCGCCCGTGGGCAGGAAGCGGCGGGGAGTCGAGCAGTTGCAGCGCCACCGATTCGGCATGTTCCGCCACCTGCGGCAAGCCCATCAGTTCACCAAAGTGACCACGCGCCGCCGGGCCCACCACCCGCAGATGTGCATTGGCTTCACCGTTGCTATTCACCGTTTGCGACTGGGCGTTGACCAAAATCCCCAGCCCCAGCGGATCGGCCTGAATCACGCCGTCGGCCGCCAGTTGTTGCAGCAGTGCGCCACTTTCCAGCAGCGCGCCGTGCGCCGGGCCGGTGGTGACGATGAGATGATCCACGCGCGGTTCCTGACTCGACGCGCCACGCGTTTGCAGCGTCAGCACGATTTTTTTGCCTTCAACGCTGACCTGTTGCAGCCGCGCGGCCTGCACCACCAGTCGCCCATCGGCCTGTGATTGCTCGATCACCGCGCTGACCTGCGGCGCGATGCGATAGCGATGCACGTCCCACCACGGGCGCAGATGGCGCAGAAAACGTCGCTGTTCGGCCAGCGATAACCGCTGCCAAATACGCTGGCCGTTGATGCGGATGTCGTCGAGCACCAGCTGCCACGGCAGGTTTTGCGCCGCCGCCAGCGCCACTTCGTGACGAATACGTCGCAGCCAGCCGCGCGCGGTATCGGCCTGCGCAAGGTCGTAATCGAGCGGCCACAGCGGGAAGTCACCGCTAAGGTTGGGACGCGGTAACTGGCCGCGACGGGAAAACGCCACCACGCTGCCGCGATGCCCTTGGCGGTACAGCGACGCCACCACGTCAGACATGGTGAGTCCGGTACCGATGATCGCCACGCTGTCCTGCGGTTTCACCGCGGCCAACGCATCGCTGCGCCACGGATTGGCAATCAAACCGGCGTGATGATGCAGTTTTTTTGCCAACCACTTGGGTACCGCCGGTGGCGGATGGCTGATAGCCAGCACCACCTCATCGGCGTGATATACCGCGCCGGAGGCCGTCACCACGCCGCCGTTACGCAGTGCCACCGCGTGGTCGCGTACGTGGGCAAGGCGCACCGGCGAGTGTTCAGCCGCGCGGGCAAACTGCTCGGCGACATAAGCGCCGAACTGTCCGCGCTGCGGGTAGACTTTGCCGCCCTGCCACTGGGCGTCCGGGTCGGTGTGATATGCCTCGGAAGCGCGGAACCAGCGGTCAAAATCGCCCTCTTCGGCCGCAGACAGTTGCATCCGCGAGGCCGGCACGTTGATGCGATGCGCCGGATCCTGGGTGCCATAGGCCACGCCGCGCGCCAGCTCAGGGCGCGGCTCAATCACCGTGACGCGCAATCCCGCCGCGCCGCGTCGCGCAAGATGGACCGCCAGCGCCGTGCCGCTAAATCCGCCGCCAACGATCACAATGTGTCGTTCAGTCATCATTGCGCTCCCCTTGCTGCCCCATGGTTATCCCCTTATCTGGCGCTGGCATTTTTCACCGGACGGCGGTCACCACCGATGGTTTCGCCAAACGGGCCGGTGTTGATGGTGCTGTGGCGTTTTTCGGCATTGGAGGCCAGCGGCAGCAGCGGCATCACTAAGTCGGCGAACTGGTGGGCCTCTTCGAGATGCGGATAGCCGGAAAGAATGAAGTTTTCGATGCCCAGCGCCTGATATTCACGAATGCGCTCGGCCACCTGTTGCGGATTGCCGACCAGCGCCGTGCCTGCGCCACCGCGAACTAAACCAACGCCCGCCCACAGGTTGGGGCCAATCACCAGACCGTCGCGCGAACCGCCGTGCAGCGCGCTCATGCGCGCCTGACCGGTAGAGTCCATACGGGCAAAAATCTTCTGCGCGGCGGCGATGGTGTCGTCGTCCAGATGTGAGATCAGTCGGTCAGCCGCGGCCCACGCCTCTTCTTCGGTTTCACGCACAATCACGTGCAGACGAATGCCGAAAGTCAGTGTGCGGCCCTGCGCTTCGGCGCGCTGGCGCACCACCGCCAGTTTTTCCGCCACCTGAGCGACCGGTTCGCCCCACGTCAGGTAGGTATCAATCTGATTGGCCGCCACGTCGATGGCCTCTTCGGAGGAGCCACCAAAGTAGAGCGGCGGGCCATTTTCCTGCACCGGCGGGAACAGCACTTCAGCCCCTTCGACGCGAATATGCTCGCCGTCGAAATCGACTTTTTCGCCTTTCAACAGGCGGGAATAGACGTCAAGGAATTCACGGGTGACCTGATAACGCTCGGCGTGACTGAGGAAAATGCCGTCGCCTTTGTTTTCCACCGGGTCACCGCCGGTGACGACGTTAATCAGTAAACGCCCCCCCGACAGGCGATCCAGCGTGGCGGCCATGCGCGCCGCCAGACTTGGCGGTTGCAAACCGGGACGTACCGCCACCAGATAACGTAAGCGTTTGGTCACCGGCGCGAGGGCAGCGGCCACCAGCCAGGAGTCCTCGCAGCTTTTGCCGGTCGGGATCAACACGCCGTAGTAGCCGAGGTTGTCAGCGGCGATCGCTACCTGCTGTAAATACGGCAAGTCGACGGCACGTCCGCCTTCGGTGGTACCGAGGTAACGGCCATCACCGTGGGTCGGCAAAAACCAAAATACGTTGATATTGTCCTGTTTTGCGTCGCTCATTATCTCTTTCCTATATAACGATATCTAAATTTATTTGATAGAAAGTTACTCTTTGGTTATAACCCCATGAGCAGGAAGTGTGCCAATCGTGACAATTTAATTTCCGATTTATTATCAGTAAGTTAAAAATTTTCAGCGTCTGAAGATTTGCTGCAAATGCAGCAGTGATTGGCCGCACGCTGGTGCATTTGCAGCAATTTGCCGTTTTGCCCTCTCGCCGACGCCTCGCTCCAGCGGTATGGTTTTCTTCTGCCCAGCCGTAGGAGTATCCCGATGCAAGACCATGGCCCCACCCTTGTCGATCCCGCATCGATTGCTTTTCAGAGCGTGCTTGACCGCCTCGCCCCGACCGACGCCACGGTGCTGATCGTCGGCGAAACCGGCACGGGTAAAGAGGTGGTGGCGCGCTATCTGCACCACCACAGCCAGCGGCGTCAGGAGACTTTTCTGGCGGTGAACTGCGGCGCACTGACCGAAAGTCTGGCGGAGTCCGAGTTATTCGGTCATGAGAAAGGGGCGTTTACCGGTGCGACGGAGCGCCATCAGGGCTGGTTTGAAGCGGCAGAAGGCGGCACGCTGCTGCTGGATGAAATTGGCGAGCTGAGCCTGCCGTTGCAGGTGAAATTGCTGCGGGTGCTGCAAGAGCGCGAGGTGACGCGGGTCGGCTCGCGCAATGCGATTAAGGTCAATGTGCGAGTGATCGCCGCCACCCACGTGGATTTGGCCCATGCCATTCGCGAGCGGCGCTTTCGCGAAGATTTATATTATCGGCTGAACGTCGCCGCCGTGACCTTGCCGCCGCTGCGTCAACGGCGCGACGATATTCCGCTGCTGGCCGAGCATTTTCTGACGCTCTATGCCCGTCGTCTGGGCCGCCCGCAGCTTCGCCTGAGTGACGAAACGCTGGCCACGCTGATGGAATATCCGTGGCCGGGCAACGTGCGCGAGCTGGAAAATACGTTGCACAACGCCGTGCTGCTGAGCAAAGAGCCGGAGATCACCCCGCGCCAACTGCGTCTTGATTCGGTCAGCACCGGTTTTTTGCCGCTCGGCGAAGACGCACTCGACGCCTTTATGCGCCAGCAATTGCTGCGCCAGCAGGAGCTCGGCGACGACAATCCGCTGTATCAGCGGGTGCTGGACGCGCTGGTGCGTAACGCCTTTGAACTGAGCAACAGCAATCAGCTTCAAACCGCCGCCCTGCTGGGGGTGAGCCGCAATACGCTGCGCACCCATCTTGGGCATTTGGGCTTGATCAAAGCCCGCCGCAGTCTGGCGGTGGATAACCGACGTGCGACCACGGGCAGCACTCCGCATGAGCGCGAGGTGCGCATTGGCTATCAAAAGTTTGGCAATCTGGGGATCCTCAAAGCGCGGCAGTCGCTGGAGAAGCTGTTTGCCGACCGCGATATCAGCGTGCTGTGGAGCGAGTTTCCCGCTGGCCCGCAGTTGCTGCACGCGCTGAATAATCGCGAGATTGATTTCGGTACCACCGGCGAAGTGCCGCCGGTGTTTGCCCAGGCCAACGGCAGCATGTTGACCTACGTGGCGTGGGAACCGGCAGCGCCACAAAGTGTGGCGTTATTGGTCGCTAATGAAAGCCCGATCGTCACCCTCGCCGATTTGCGCGGCAAGCGGATTGCGGTGAATAAAGGCTCGAACGTGCATTTTCTGCTGGTGCAGATTTTAGATGAAGCGGGCCTGACGCTCGACGACGTGCGGGTGGTGTATGCGCCGCCGAAATATCCGCTAACGCCGAGCGATCATCATGCGGTGGACGCGTGGATGATGTGGGATCCGCAACTCAGTGACGCCGAACACGGCGGCAAACTGCGGGTGATCGCCAATGGCACCGGACGGGTAAACAATCATCAGTTTTATTTGGCCCACCGCGAGTTCGCCACCCATTCGGCTGACCTGCTGCACACCTTGATGACGTCGCTGGAACAAACCGGGCGCTATATCGACGCCAACCGCGAAGAGGCCGCCGCGCTGCTCTCTGCCGAACTGGGGCTGGAAACGGATTCTCTGCTGCATGCCTTAGCGCGACGCAGCCACCAGACGCAGCGCATGGACTTGACCATCATTCGCGATCAACAGGCGATTGCTGACCGTTTTTATGCCCTCGGCCTGTTGCCGCGGGCGATAAAAGTGCGCGACGCGGTGTGGAACGCCTGACGCCGCCTTAAGCAAGAAAATGGCTAACCTTAGGATATTTTCTCATTAAGCACTTTTTTACGCCTTTGTTATGTTCGCTGGCATCATTGAGTTATGAGAGAAACGTATGAAAAAAATCCTCTTAAGCGGCATGATTGCCGCCGTTTTACTCGGCACCTTCGCGTCAGCCCAGGCCGAAGATCTGCCGAAAACCGTCAATATTGGTTATCAGAAAGCCAACATTTTCGCCTTGCTGAAATACCGTGGCACCCTTGATGCCGATTTCAGCAAACAGGGCATTGCCGTGCGCTGGATTGAATTCACCGCCGGGCCGCAGATGCTCGAAGGGTTGAACGTCGGCAGTATTGATCTGGCCGCCACCGGCGACGTGCCACCGACCTTTGCTCAGGCCGCTAAGGCCGATCTGGTCTATCTCGCCCACTCCCCGGCGACGCCAAAAACCGAAGCCATCGTGGTACCGGAGAATTCGCCCATCAAAACGGTGGCGGATTTAAAAGGCAAACGGGTGGCGCTCAACAAGGGTTCTGACGTCAACTATCTGCTGGTGACCGCGCTGGAACACGCCGGTTTGCAGTACAAAGACATCACGCCGGTCTATTTAGCACCAAGCGATGCCCGAGCGGCGTTCCAGCGCGGCGCGGTTGACGCCTGGGTGATTTGGGATCCGTTCTATGCCGAAGTGGAAACCCATGAAAAAGCGCGTCTGGTGAAAGATGCCGAAGGGTTGGTGCCGCATTACACCTTCTATCTCGCCAGCCGTAAGTTCGCCGATACCTACCCGAAAACCGCCGAAAAGGTGGTTGACGAGCTGAAGCAGTTAAGTGACTGGGCCAATGCCCACCCGAGTGACGCCGCCGATATTTTGTCGAAATCGACCGGTCTGGAGAAAGGCATTTGGTCCAGAGCCTTAGCCCGTATGCCGTTTGGCGCAGAACGCATGACGCCAGAAGTGTTTAAGCAACAGCAGGCGCTGGCCGACAAATTCAACCAAATCGGCATGTTGCCGGTAAAAGTGAATGTGACGGATGCCACCTGGTCGCAGGATAAACACTAACTGCGCAAGGATTTGGGCGAGACGCCGAACTTCTTGCGAAAAGCGACCGAGAAATGGGCAGGCGTGTAGCCGACCTGATAGGCCGCGGTGGACACGCTGACTTCTCCGGCGGTCAGCATCTGCCAGGCGGTATGCAGGCGCAGCGTTTGCAGGTATTCGAACACGCTTTCACCAAACAGACGGCGGAACCCAACGGTCAGTTTGCGGGTATTGATGCCAAGCGTCAGCGCCAGTTCCGCCAGCGTCGGCGGGTTGAGCATTCGCTCGCCGAGTAACGCTTTGGCCCGATGCAGTTTTTCAATATCGGTTGAGGAGAGACGCAGGAGATCGTTTTCGCTGATGGCGGGCCTGGAGGTAAAGGCATCCAGCGTGTAGGCAATGATCTCCAGCGCTTTCGCCGAAAGATACAGCGCGCGCGAAATCCCTTGCAGCGGACAGGTGGCGACCTGCGCCCGTAGCGCGTGAATCGACGGCGACGCGGCCATCACCACCAGCCGTGGACCGGTGAATTTATCCATCTGGAAAGCATCTTGTAACTGCTGCTGAAACTCCCCCGCCATCTGGCTGGCGATGGCCGACGGCGTCAGTGACAGCGTGGTGTGATCCAACTGGCAACCGGGTTCAAAGCGCTGCATCCCTTCATTGTCCCCCTGGTTCCACACCGCGCAGACGCAAGGTCCGGCAATCCGCATATCGCTTGCCCCCGGCAATTTGCAGCGCAATTCCCCCCGCTCGACGATGATGATTTTCAGCCCCTGAGCTAGCCGCTCGGTTTCCCACTGGCTTTCACGGGGGAACAGCGAACCACTGCTAAAAGAAATCGCGCCATCAAAAATCGCTTCGTTGACGGGCTGAGGGGTCATGCCACCGATCTGGTTCATCTCAGTACCTGTTGAATGGCGCATCGGAAAATCCATTACCCCTTGAAAAATAGCGGGAATATCGTGATGCCTTGTTGGGATTAATTCTCATTCTCACAATATCAGTGTTCCTGCCTGACTGTCCAGCCGCCCTCCTGCCGGTTCATGATTTTCCTCTTTCGTGCTTTTTATCATAAGAAAAAGTCCCGCCAGCGAAAGCCACCGCCATTGCCTGAAATCGCGTCAGGGTGAGAATAGCCAGCGCTGAAATAATTCTCATTCGCCTTGGAGATAACCGGTGTTAAACCATAAAAAACATAATATGACCGCGATAGCCGCCTGCATCAGTGCTTGCACGATGGCCGTCGCTTTACCAGGATGGGCGCAAACTCAGGGAGACGAAGACACCCTGACCGTCACCGCCGAGCCTCACACACAGCCCCGTGACGGTTACGTCGCGAAACAGAGTAAAACCGGCAGTCGCACTACCACGTCAATACTGGCGACACCGCAGTCATTGAGCGTGATTGGCCGCGATGAGCTGACCGACCGCAACGTGCAGTCAACCACCGAAGCGCTGCGCTATACGCCGGGCGTTTTCGCCTCCACCTCGGCGGTGAGTTCCCGCTTCGACTATTTCAGTATTCGCGGTTTTGACGCCACGCTCAACGGCGCGCTGCTCGACGGCCTGCGATCCACCACCGCGCAATCCTATGTGCGCTATCAGCCCTACGGCTTGGAAAGTATCGATGTGTTGCGCGGTCCCAGCGGCTTCCTGTACGGCGTCGGTTCGCCGGGTGGCGTGGTGAATGGCGTCAGTAAACACCCCACCGAACAGCCGTTACATGAAATCGGCATGCAGGTCGGCAATCATGACCGCTATCAGGGTCAGTTTGATTTCTCCGGTCCGGTGAATGACGACAAAACGGTGCTGTACCGCCTGGTTGGCGTGGGTCGCGACAGCAATACCCAGTTCAACCCTGTGCCGGACGACACCGGATACCTCGCGCCATCAATGACGTGGCAGCCCACGAGCGATACGTCGCTGACGGTGCTGGCCTCCTTGAGCCGCGATAAGTTTGGCCCGCCGCGCAACGTCACGCCGATCAACGGCACGCTGCTGAGCAACCCGAATGGCAAATTGCCGCGCAATGTCTATCTCGACAATAGCGGGCTCGACAACCATATGACCCAGGCTAACCTCGGCTATGAGTTCGATCATCGCGTCGATGACATCTGGTCATTCCACTCTGCCAGCCGCTATTCCTACACCGATTTGCTGACTCAAACCTGGTCGGGTTCACGGCTGGCCGCTGACATGCGCACCCTGAGCCGCACGGCCTATCAGTTTGGGATCAAAGGGAAAATCTGGGCCACCGACAATAATGTGAAAGCCCATTGGGACGCCGGTCCGCTGCGCGGTACGTCGGTGATGGGCGTGTCCTATCGCCGCACCGGTGAAGATTACTATCTCAACTACGGTGCCGCGCCCTCGGTGGATATTTATAACCCGGTGTATGGCGGGCGTTTCTCGGCTGCCACTCCGTTTTCCTCCACCTATCAAACCGCCGATGAAACCGGCGTGTATCTCGGTAATACGCTGGCACTCGCTGATCGCCTGGTGCTGGATCTCTCGGCGCGGGAAGACTGGGCGTCGGTCAGTACCGATAACCGCCTGAGAAATACCCAGACCAGTCAGGATGATCACCACTTTACGTGGCGGGCTGGCCTGACCTGGTTGACCGATATTGGCGTCGCGCCCTATGTCAGTTACACCACCTCGTTTGCGCCGGTGCTGGGCACCGATTTCTATGGCGAAACCTTTAAACCGACCACCGGCAAGCAGATTGAAACTGGCGTGAAGTATCAGCCGGATAGCTTCGACGGCCTGTTTACGCTGGCGTGGTTCAATCTGGAACAGAACAATGTTTCCACCACCGATCCCAATAACAACCTCAACACGGTGCAAACCGGTCAGGTGACCTCGACAGGCATCGAAGCCTCGGCGACGGCCAACCTGACGCCCGCCATAAAGGTGATCGCCAGCTATACGTGGAATGATCTGGACACCACCAAAAGTAATGTGCCCGGTGCGCAAGGCAAAACGCCGACCGGGATGCCGGAACAGATGGCGTCACTGTGGGGCGATTACAGCGTTCAACACGGGCCGCTGACCAGCCTCGGGCTGGGTGCCGGTGTGCGTTATGTCGGCAAAACCTGGGCAGATACCAACAATCGGATCCGCGTGCCGGACTACAGCGTGTTTGACGCCGCCGTGCATTACGACCTCGGACAAATCGACCGTTCGCTGAACGGCGTCAAACTGGCAGTCAATGCCAACAACCTGTTTAACAAGAACTATTACACCACCTGTAGCACCACGTCGTGCAGTCAGGGCTTCGACCGTTCGCTGATGGCTACAGTCAGCTACCGCTGGTAAGGAAGACAAAGATGATGCGATTAAAACGGATCCTCCGGATCTGTGCCGTCCTGATGTTCATCGCGACGTTTAGCGGTGTCGCGGCCCCCATCAGGGTCACCGATATGCTCAACCGCACGGTGACGCTGCCTGCCCCCGCCAAGCGCATTGTGCTGGCCGAAAGCCGCCATATCATGACGCTGGCGCTGCTGGAGAAAGATCCGCTGGAGAATATCGTGGCATGGGGAACCGACCTGCAACGCTACTCCCCTTCGACCTATGAAGCGCTAAAACAGCGCTTCCCGCAGGCGGCGGCTATTCCGGCGATCGGCGATCTCAATACCGGCACCTTTTCGATGGAAGCAGCGATTGCCGCCAAACCCGATCTGGTGATATTCACGCTGTACGGCAGAATTCCTGATGGCCTGAATAAGCTTGACGCCGCGCATATTCCCTACGTTTTCGTCGATTTCTTTCGCAAGCCGCTGGTCAATACCGTGCCCAGTATGTTGATGCTCGGCCAATTGCTCGGCCACCCGCAACAAGCCGAAGCCTTTGCCCGCTTCTACCAACAGCATATGGATAACATCGCCCAGCGCGTGGCGAAGCAGCCAACCCGTCCATTGGTCTTTTTCCACCTGAATCCCGGCGGTGACGACTGCTGCTTTACCTCCGGCAAAGGCAATATGAGTGATTTTATCGCCGCCGCTGGCGGCAAAAACCTCGGTGCCGAGACGCTGACAAACGGCATCGGTAAGCTGAATCTGGAATATGTGTTGGCAAAAAAACCGGACTTTTATCTGGCAGGCGGCGGCTCGACCGTGATCCGTAAAGGGCTGGTGGTGGGACCGGAGGTTACGCCGCAAGATAGCGCCCGTTCCTTGCAGGCCATTGTCCAGATGCCTGCACTCGCCAGTCTTTCTGCGGTCCGTCACCAGCAAGTGGCCGGTATCTGGCTGTTCTTCTTCGATAACCCGCTGTTCTTTGTCGGCGTTGAAGAGATGGCAAAAATGTTCCACCCCGAGGCGTTTGCGGATGTGGATCCGGCGAACACGCTGGAAGCACTGAATCAGCAGTTCCTTGCCTTCCCGCTGCGCGGCACATTCTGGACCCCCCAACAGGATCAGCCCAGCCGATGAAGATGCCGGTTCAGGGACTGACTTCCACGCTGCTGTCGCCACTGGCGGCCAGCGTCGGGGTCAATGTCGGCATCATCGCCTGCTATGTATTGCAGGCGGTATTGACCGCCGAGATGTTGCACCGGCTGATGCAGGACGGAGCAGCGGCAGCGGTGATGCCGCCACTTATCGCGATGGGAATTGCCGTGATGGTTCGCGCCGCGCTGATTGCGCTGAGTGAGGTTGTCGCCCAGCGCATCGGCATGCGCTGCAAAGTGAATCTGCGCCAGCGTCTGCTGGCACAGCTGCTTTATCTCGGGCCGGGCGTAGGCTTAGTGCCGCAAAGCGCCGATTTGCAGGGCACCGTCACCCGCGCGGTAGAAGCGGTGGAGGGTTATTACAGCCGTTACCTGCCTGCGCTATTGAGCGCCCTGCTCGGTTGCACGCTGGTGCTCGGCGTGATGGCGTGGTTCGACCTGCCCTCGGCCCTGCTGCTGGCGCTGTTTGTCATCGCTTTTCCGCTGCTCGATAGCCTGTGGATGCGCTGGCAGATGCCGCAGGCCACCGGCGTTTTTTCGGCGATGGCCGCGTTCGCCGCCACCCTGCTGGATGCCTTGCAAGGGCTGGTGACGCTGAAGGCATTCGGGGCGTCGGCGGCGTGGCGGGCCAAGCTCGCTCAAGATGCCGCAACCCTGCGGCGGGCCTCAATGGAAACGCTTAAGGTCACGCTGATGCGGGGCGGTATTACGCGCCTGGTGAGCCTCAGCGGTATCGCACTGGTGCTGGCGTTCAATGCCTGGCGCGTGGCGGAACAGCAGATCGCCCCCCTGACGCTGTTGATTTCGCTGTTTCTGGTGCGTGAGGCCTTTCGTCCGCTGAATAAACTGGAGAACGCCTTTGATAGCGCCTGGGCCGCCAGCGGAGCACAAGCGCCGATCGCCGCCTTACTGGCGCAGCGGCCACGCGTGGCGGAGCCCGCACAACCGCTGGCGGCGCCCACGCGGGGTGATCTCCGCGTAGAGGCCCTGTCATTTGCTTATTGCGCAGGCCAGCCGGTGCTTGAGGATGTCTCCTTTACCATCAAAGAACGGCAATGTGTGGCGCTGGTCGGCCCGTCGGGGGCGGGGAAATCCACCCTCGCCAGCCTGCTACTGCGCTGTGTTGACCCGACCCAGGGGGCCATTTATCTCGGCGGCGTGGATATTCGCCGCCTGCCACTGCGCACCCTGCGGTCGATGATTAGCGTGGTGTCGCAGGACGTCTTTCTGTTTGCTGGCTCGATTGCCGACAACCTGCGGCTGGCCAAACCTGACGCCAGTGATGAGGCATTACACAAGGCGATGCAGGCCGCGCAGATGGCGGATTTTATCGCTCAGTTACCCGACGGCTATGCGACACAGATTGGTGAACGCGGCGCGCAGCTTTCTGGCGGTCAGCGACAGCGGCTGGCGATTGCGCGTGCGCTGCTCAAAGACGCGCCGATTTTGCTGCTGGATGAAGCGACGTCGAGTATTGACCCTCGCAGTGAACAGGCGCTGCGCCACGCGCTGGCCCAGTTTGGCGGGCGGCGCACGGTGATCGCCATCGCGCACCGGCTGGAGAGCATCAAACAGGCCGATCATATTTTGGTGTTTGAAGGTGGCAGGCTGGTCGAGCAAGGTCAGCATCACACACTGAGTCAGGCCGGTGGCTGTTATGCGCGGCTACTGGCGGCGCAAGGAGGATCACAATGCGTGGGCACAGCACCGGAATTTTAGGACTGATCCGCCAGATGAGCGGGCAACGCAAAGTGCTGGCCCTGACGGTTTTGGCCGGGATCGTAGCGCAAGGCGGCACGCTCGCCAGCCTGACACTGGCAGCCTGGCTGACCGGTGTCGCCATCTGCGGCGCGCCCGCAAGCGATCTGTTGCCACTCATCGCCGGGCTGGCGGGGCAGGTGCTGTTTACCGCCGCCGCGCGCTGGTGGCAAAGCTGGATCTCCCACTTTCTGGCCTTCACGCTGATCGAAAAGCTGCAAATGCGGATTTTTGACGGGCTGGAACGTGCCGCACCGGCCACCGTGCTGGGCCAGCGCACGGGGGAACTGGCGGCCATCGCCACCCATGACGCTGAACTGATGGAACGCTTTTATGCCCATACGCTGGCCGATTATGTCGGCGCGATGCTTGTTCCTGCCGCGGCGCTGGCGGGGCTGTATGCCGTGGCACCGCCGCTGGCGTGGGTGCTCGCCCCCTTCCTGCTGTTGGTGGCGACCGTGCCGGTCTGGCTGGCGCGTTATGCCGCCCGACAGGGTAAACAGGTGATGAGGGAGCTGGGGCAACTGAACGCCGATACGCTGGAGTTTATCGCCGGGCAGCGTGAACTGGCGGTGTTTGGTCAGGCCGAGGCCTTCGTGCAGCGCCTCCTGCAACGGACGCGGACATTGGGTAAAGCGCAACAACACTATGGGGTACGCAGCGGCCTTGAGCAGGCGGCGATTGATCTGCTGAGTGCCGCTGCCCTGCTGGCGATGATCTTCTGTATCCTGTCTTTACTGGCTAAAGGTGAACTGCAACCGATGCTGTTACCGCTGATTGTGGTGCTTGCCAGCGGCGCACTGCTGCCGATCACCGAGGTCACCCAAACCGCCAGCCAGTGGGGGGAACTGCGCGCCGGTGCCGCCCGTATTCTGGCGATTATGCAGCAACGCGCGCGCGTCTTGGATCAGGGCATCTCCGTCGCACCGAGCAACACCCGGCTACGCGTTGAGCAGGTCCATTTTGCCTATCATCATCGCTCCCGGCCGGTGTTGCAGGGCGTCAGCTTTCAGGTTGAAAGCGGCGAAATAGTGGCGCTGGTGGGAGCCTCCGGCGTGGGGAAAAGCACTCTCGGCCATCTGTTATTACGCTTTTGGGATCCCGACAGCGGCGCGATTTATATTGGAGAGCGCGATATCCGCACGCTGCCGCTCGCCACGCTTCGCCAGTTGATCACTTGGGTGCCGCAAGAGGTGTCTCTGTTCGCCGGTTCAGTCAGAGAAAATATTCGTCTGGGAAACCCACAGGCCTCAGACCAACAGGTGGCGCACGCCGCGCGTCTGGCGCAGGCGGAATCTTTTATCGCCGCCCTGCCGTTGGGCTATGACACCCTGTGCGGCGAACGCGGTACGCGATTGTCGGGCGGGCAGCGCCAGCGCATCGC
>Ga0105858_1000213_pt1 | contig 30019 bp, 23 predicted proteins | sample OrgsoiDNA_201062_FD_89683 | JGI IMG/M metagenome (GOLD analysis project Ga0105858, IMG submission 89683) | Permafrost soil microbial communities from the Arctic, to analyse light accelerated degradation of dissolved organic matter (DOM) -... | ecosystem: Environmental > Terrestrial > Soil >...
CACAGATCAGCCCTACGGTCCTATGGTCCAGTCTGGCTGGAGATCCTGCTTCTCTTTCCCCTTCTGGCTTTCGGGCTGATTACGGGCGGCGCCGGCCCATGTCTGGCACAAGCCACGGCGGGTACCATCCTCGGCCGTGTTCTGGATGCCCAGGGGGGCGTTGTCCCCGCGGCCACGATCACCGTCCAAAATGGGGCTACCGGCATGACCCAAACGGCCGAAACCAGCGCCGCCGGCGAGTACTCGGTTCCGGCTCTGCCCCCTGGGGACTACACGCTCACCATCGGCAAGAGCGGTTTTACCCAACTGGCGCGCCACGGGCTGCACCTGGCAATCGATCAAAAAATGCGAGTGGATGTCCAACTGACGCTCGGCATCGTGACAGAGACCGTCACCGTGAGCGCGCCCAGCCCCGTTCTGCAGACGGAGACGGCGGAAACCGGCCAGGTGATCGTCAATCGCCAGATTTTGGACCTGCCGTTGCTAGGCCGCAACTTCCTGGACCTGACGCGATTGACTGCCGGCGTCACCGGCGGGGCCGGCGGTAACACGCTCAACATAGCGGTAAATGGACAACGCGAATTTGCGAATTCCATTCTGGTTGACGGCGTGGAGGTGAGCGCCAATCGCAATAACGATACCACGCTCCGGCCCAGCGTCGATTCCGTGGAAGAATTCAAAGTGCTCACCGCCGATTACGCCGCCGAGTGGGGACGGTCTTCCGGGGCTGTCATCGCCATTCAGATGAAGTCCGGCGCCAACCGCCCGCATGGAAACCTCTACGAGTTTCTCCGGCCCGGCAGCACGGCCGCCCGAAGCTTCTTCGCCACCGAACCCTCCCCGCTGAACCAGAACAACTATGGCGGAACCGTCGGCGGACCGATCAAGAAAGACCGGACGTTTTTCTTCGCATCTTACGAAGGGGTACGTTTGCGCGACGCATTCTCCTTTCTGGACTCGGTGCCTCCCGCGGGACAGATCCACTACCTGAGCAACGGCAGCGTAGACCTCTCGGGGCTCAAGGACCCTCTCACCGGGAATCAGGTTCCCATCTTCGACCCGAACGTTTACGCGGCGTCGTATTATGCTCAGCCGTTTCCAGGCAACGTGATCCCGGCGAGCCGCGTCAGTCCGGCGGGCAAAGCCATTCTGCAAAGCTTCTTCCCCGTCCCGTCGGCGCCGGGTATTCTGAATGGCTGGTATAACAACTTCGTCTCCCGCCAGGCTTATGCATTCGATTCCAATACGGCCGGCGGCCGGCTGGACCACCAGTTGACGGAAAACGACCGCCTCTCCGCGGTTTTCCACTATGGCAGCTTCGCTTCCGACACCGGCGACCGGTTTGCCGGCCAGATTCCAGTGGCGGGCGGCGGAGACGCGGACTACGGCGACCGCGAGAATTCCCGCAGCCAGTCGCTATCCGTCTCCGGGACGCACCTGATCTCCACGAACTCGCTCAATGAGTTCCGGTTCGGTTACATGCGCTACCGCCTGGATCAACGCAGCCTCTTGGACGGCCAGAATCTGGCGGCGCAATTCGGTGTGGGGAACGTCAACCTTCCGGGCTTTCCGCAAACCTCGGGTTTTCCGGCGATCTATCTCGGCTCCGGCGCCCAAACCGGCGGCTCTTCGTATAAACCGCTGTCCTTTCTGGATCGCAATTATCAGTTCGCCGACAACATAGTAACTCACCGCGGAAGGCACGAATGGAAGGCCGGACTGCAATTCCGGCGCTTGAACTCCACGCCGCTGTTTTCCCTCTTTCCCGCGGGCTTCCAATACTATGGAGGACCGGGATCGAGCCTGACTTCCGATCCGAGCTACAGCTTTTTCAACCCCGGCGCCTTCTACTACAACGGGGGTTCGGACATCGCCGACCTGCTGCTGGGCCTGCCTTACAGCGTAAATCTAGGGCAGCAACTGACCCAACCCGCCACCCGCAGTTGGGAGGGCAGTCTCTACATTCAAGACACGTGGCAGGTTACGCGGGCGTTGGCGTTGTCATATGGCGTACGCTACGAGTACTCCGCCCCCTGGTCCGAAGTCCACAATGCCGCCTCCAACTTCGACCCTTCCACAGGGAAGCTCCTGCTGGCCGGACGAGGCCCCAATTCCGCCTCTCTGGTGAATCCCGACCCTAACAACTTCGCGCCCCGGCTGGGGCTCGCGTACCGTATAGGCTCACGCCTGGTGGCGCGGGCCGGATGGGGAATCTTCTATTCGCCGGAGAATGACGCTCGCTCCGATGTCCTGACGAAGAACTATCCGTTCGCGGTCCAGCAGACGGCCTTCAACGACATCTTCGGCGGCCTTCCCTTCGCTTACACACTGGACGCCGGCATTCGCCGGATCACTTCGGCGCCGCTGGCCGCTGGCGTCTCCGGCCTGGACCCGGCCGCCATCCACACCGCTACCGGGGCGGCGCAAAACGTCTTCATGGTGGATGCGCAACTGGGCACCGGTTACTCCCAGCTTTACAACTTCACGCTCCAGGCCGAGGTGGCTCCCAGCCTTACACTGGAGGCCGGCTACGTCGGCTCGGTGAGCCGCAACCTGCCTTACGCGGTAGGCAACCTCAATCGCGGGAATCGGATCACGCCCGATCTGGGCACGATTCAGGCTCAATTCCCGGAAGGCATGGCCGCCTTCAACTCGCTGCAGATCAAGGCCACGAAGCACTTCTCACCGCATCTGAGCTTCCTGGCGGCATACACCTTCGCCAAGAACATCGATAACGGTCCGGCTCCCTTCAACCTGGGACACAACCTGAACTCGTACAATCAGCCTCAGGACGCCATGCTCCTTTCTCTGGAACGGGCGCCGGCCGATAGCGACATCAAACACAACCTGGTTCTGAGCTATGTCTACGAGCTTCCCTTCGGCAAAGACCAGCGCTTCCTTTCGAGTCCGCGTGGCTGGCCGCAAACGCTTCTGGGAGGGTGGCGCATCAGCGGCATCCTGGCAGCGCACTCCGGTCTCCCGGTAAACGTTGTCCGCAATCCGCAGAACACCGGCTACGAAGGTCTGCGGCCCGACGTGGTGCGCGATCCGAATCTGCCCGCGTCCGAGCGCACGCTGGCCCGTTACTTCGACACCGGAGCTTTCGCCAGCAGCGCGTTTACCGGCGCTAACAAGCTGGATCTTGGAAACGCTGGACGTAACCTGGTGCGCGGTCCCGGGATCGGCAACATCGACCTGTCGGCCCTCAAGGAAATCCCGCTCGGGGAGCGAATAGGCATGCAGTTGCGCTTTGAGATTTTCAACCTGACTAACACGGCGCATTTTGCGAACCCCGGCGGAGACATGGCCACCGGCAATTTCGGCAGCATCACCCAGACGGTCGGCAATCCGAGAATCGTTCAATTTGCGGCCAAGATCGTGTTTTGAGGCACCAGGTGAATTACTTCCGCGCCGGATTGCTGTTTGCCGCCCCGCTTGCCATCCTTCTGAATACTACAGGGGCGCGTTCGTACTATGTCAGCGCCGGCGGAGACGACAGCAACCCCGGAACCTTGGAACGGCCCTGGTGCAGCATTGAAAAAGTCAATGCCATGCGCTTCACGCCCGGCGACAGTATCCTGTTTCACGCAGGCGACAGCTTCCATGGCAATCTGGTGCTGGATGAGCGTAGCCGGAGCTCCGTCCGGCGTCCCATTACGATTGGCTCCTACGGAGCGTCCCGCGCGACTATAGCCGCGGGAACCGGAACCGCTGTCCTCGTGAAGAATCTTGGCGGGATCGTGGTTCGCGACCTGGTGGTGCAGGGAGCCGGCGCTGCCCGGAACCGGGGCGCCGGAATCGATATTCGAAACACCGGCGCCGTCGCCGTGAGGCTGGAATTTGTCCGCGTCGAATCCGTCGACGCCAGCGGGTTTCGGTGGGCCGGAATCTACGTCGGCGGCGGCTCGAATTCCTCCGCCGCGCCCGGCTCCGTCACTCAGAGCGGCTTTCGCGATGTACGCATCGCGTATTGCGTGAGTCACCACAACCTGTACTACGGCATCCACGTTAGCGGCCCTTTCGACATGTACCCATCCACATATGCCAATGCGGATGTCACCGTTTCCGATTCCGTGGCCCACCACAATTCGGGAGACCCGTTCTACACCGATAACCACAGTGGCAGTGGAATCCTGGTGGAAAACACGGACGGCGGCGTCATTGAGCGCTGTGTGGCCTATGAAAACGGCGGAAGCAATGGCGGTTTGACTGGTGGACCCGTAGGCATCTGGGCGCACAATGCCAACCGCATCGCCATCCAGTCCAGCATCTCCTTTCGGAACCGGACCAAAGGCTCGGCCGACGGCGGCGGTTTCGACTTCGACGGGGGAGTTTCCAATTCCCTCATGCAGTACAACCTGAGCTTCGAAAACGACGGACCGGGGTATCTCGTGTGGAACTACCAGTATGCGCCGCGCCCCCTGCAACACATCGTAATCCGCTACAACATCAGCTCAGGTGACGCGCGCAGACACGCTTATGGCGGCATCCACATCGGTGGGGATGGAGAGCCGCTCCGCGACATCGAGGTCTATCACAACACCGTGGTCGTCGATCCGGCATGCCGCGGGGCCAGGGGCGCGTGGGTTGGTGGCGTGCGTCATGAGCGTATCCGTTTTTGGAATAACTTGCTGGTGGCTACCGGCCCGGCGTTGCTGGTCGATATCTCGGCCGTTCAGAACGATGTCGTCTTCCAGGGAAACGCTTACCGGACGCAGCGCGGCCCCTTCGCGGTTCTCGACCACAGCAAGACGTTCGCCGGCCTGGACCGATGGCGCACGTCGACGGGACAGGAAATGCAGGAGGGCCAGGCGCGCGGGATGTATGCCGGGCCCAGGCCGCGCGCCGCCCCTTGGGGGCCGACGATTAGTGGAGCCGCCCCCGGCCCAGCGTCTGAAGCGCGAATTCGCGAAAGGAGCGGTCATGAAACGCCGGATTGACCGAAAAGGGGGCGGGACCGTGACACCGGCGCCAGGGAGAATAGACTCGCCGGCACATCTCCTGCTGTCCCTGCTGGCGTCTCTGACCTTGCTTCCACCGCTGGCCTGCACCGCTGCGCCGCGAGCAACCGCGGTCCTGACCTCGGTAGAGCAGGTGAACCGGCTTTCCCTGGTGGAAAGGCAACGGGGCTATCCCGTGGCTTTTCGCGCCACCGTCACCGAATATGACGTGTTCCGTTACCGGGGCGGTGAATATCCAAATCTATTCGTTCACGATGACATCGCAGGAATCTATGTCGTGTTGGGCGATCGGCGGTTTCCTCTCCAACCGGGCGATTTGGTGGACGTAACCGGGCGTACGGCGCAGCGTTTCGGTACCGCGGTCATCCAGAATCCCGATGTCCGCCTGGTGCACCATGGAAAGCTGCCGTCGCCCACGCCGGCTAGTTTCCAGGATCTGATGTCCGGTCTGCATTTCGGCGACTGGGTGGAGGTTCACGGCCACATTCGCTACTTCTACGCGGAAGGTAACTGGGTCACGTTGGACTTGTTCATGGATGACGGCGTGGTCGAACTGCTCGTGCCCGATCGCTCCGCCGGCAAACTCCCCCGCGATCTGGCCGGGCTGGTGGGAGCGCGGGTTACCGTTCAAGGGACGGTAGCGGAGTCCTTGATCGAATCCCGCGTGAGACTCTACATTCCCAGCAGCGGCGATATTCGGATCGAGACATCGGAAGGCAACACCGCGGCCCCCAAGCCTCTGTCGGTCGCTCAGATCTCTAAACCGTGGGGCCGCGCCGGCTGGGGGGACCGCGTGCGAACCGCCGGAATCGTCACTTACCGCAGCGGCTTGACCTTTGCCATCCAGGATGGCCCGGCCGGGGTCTTGGTTTCCACGCGGGACGAACCAGGGCCGATCGTGCCCGGAGACCGCGTGGAAGTGCTGGGCTACCTGTCCCCGTCGGCTCCGGCTCCGATGCTGACCTATTGCTCGTTCCGTAAACTGGGCCCCGGCCCCCCCTTGAGAGCGCCGCGCGTCGACGCGGAAGCGGTGCTGGCCTCGGAGATGAATGCCCGGATAGTGGAAGTCGAGGGCACGCTCACCACTTGGGCCTACAAACAGGGTTGGTTGCAATTGACATTCGAGGCTGGGAATGTCCGGTTCACCACTGAGCTTGCCCGCGAGGGCGCCGTCACCGAGCCCGACATGGTTTCCGGAAGCGTCTGGCGGATTACGGGAGTAGCGTTGTTGCAGCGCGATCGGCAGGGTGCGGGGTTTCACACTTTCCGCCTTCTGCTGCCGTCGGACAGGCATCTGGTACTGATCCACCCGGCCTCCGTGTTCACCTCTTCCCGGCTTCGTTACGCCCTGGGGTTCGCAGTCGCCCTGATCATCTTGGCCGGATTGGGCATCCTCATACTACGGCGCAAGATCCGGATTCAGACCGCGATCATTCGCCAGCGCCTTGAAAAGGAGGCGGCGCTCGAACAGCGTTATCGCGATCTCTTCGAGAATGCCAACGATCTGGTGTTTTCTTACGAACTCACTGGAAGGTTGACTGCCATCAACGCGTCTGGAAAACGCCTTTTGGGCTACTCCACCGAACAATTCACCCAGTTGGACCTGGTGGACCTCGTGGTGCCAGAACAGCGCGAGAGCGTGCGGCAGAGGCTCGAAGCCCTTAAGTCCGGGCTCGCGGTCCCGCCCTTTGAGGTGGAGATTGCCACGGCCCACGCCCGAGCCATTCTGGAAGTCAGCGACCGGATCGTCAGGCGCGACGACGGCTCGTTGATGGTGGAGGCAATCGCCAGGGATATCGGTCAACGCAAGCGGGCGGAAGCCGAATTGCGCCAGGCGAAGCTAGCCGCGGAAGCAGCCAGCCAGGCCAAGAGCGAGTTTCTGGCCAACATGAGTCATGAGATCCGCACTCCCATGAACGGCGTGCTCGGCATGACCGAATTGGTGCTCTCCTCGTCAGTCACCGCCGACCAGCGCGAATGCTTAGAGATGGTCAAATCCTCGGGCACGGCACTGCTCACGATCATCAATGATATCCTGGACTTCTCCAAGATCGAGGCTGGCAAATTGGACATCGATCCAGTCTGGTTTTGCCTCTACGACAGCATTTTTGAGACGATCCCGGCGCTCGCCTTCCGGGCGCAACAGAAAGGCCTGGAACTTACTTGCGACATCCATGCCGACGTGCCCGGCCAAGTCTATGCCGACCCCGCCCGGATACGCCAGGTCCTGGTCAATCTCCTGGGCAACGCCATCAAGTTCACCGGGCAGGGGGAAGTCGGGCTGGCAGTGAGGGCCGAAGCGCTCGATCAGGACCAGATCCTGCTGCACTTCGCCGTGCGCGACACTGGCATAGGCATCCCCGCAGACAAACAGAGCGTGATCTTTGAGGCCTTTTCGCAGGCCGACGGATCAACCACGAGGCACTTCGGCGGCACCGGCCTGGGCTTGACGATCTCGTCCCACCTGGCGTCGCTAATGCATGGCCGGATCGGCGTGGAGAGTAACCTTGGCGAGGGTAGCTGCTTTCGCCTGTCCATTCCCGCGGGTAAGATGAGAGGCTCGCCGGTGCCGGTCCCTGCCGAACTCGCGGGCCTGGCCGGAATGCCGGTGTTGGTAGTCGACGATAACGGTTCCAGCCGCCGGATCTTGTGCGAAATGCTGGCACACTGCGGAATGAGGCCCGTGGCGGCTGCCGATGGAGGCGAGACTCTCCTCCTGCTTCGCGAGGCCAAGCGAAACCGGACGCCGTTTGCCATGGCGCTGATCGACGCTTCCATGCCCGTCATGGATGGATTTGCCTTGACGGAGCAGATCCGCCACGACCCTGGGCTGGTTGGACCCATCATCCTCCTGATGCCTTTGGTCCCTCGGTCGGACGACGCCGCCCGCTGCCGGGAACTGGGCGTCGATACCTGCCTCACCAAACCCGTCGGCAGGACCGGGTTGTGGAAGGCCTTAATAACTGCCTCCGGCAAAGGGGTGGAAAAGGACGACCGGCCCGCACTGGCGAGGCTCCAGGATCGCCAGGGACCACTCCGGCCCCTGCGCGTGCTGGTAGCCGAGGACAACCGGGTCAATCAGGTACTGGCGGTGCGCTTGCTAGAGCGCCAGGGACACTCAGTGGTGTTGGCCGCTAACGGCCGCGAGGCGCTGGCAGCGATCGAAGAGTATGACTTCGATGTGGTGCTCATGGATGCGCAGATGCCCGAGATGGATGGATTCCAGGCCACCGCCGCCATTCGCGAGAGAGAGAAACTCACCGGCGGTCATCTCCGGATCATCGCCCTGACCGCGCATGCCATGGCCGGCGACCGTGATCGATGTCTGGCCGCCGGCATGGACTACTATGTGACCAAGCCGATTCAGCCGGTTCAACTGTTTGAGGCAATCGAAGAGCTGATGTCCATCACGCCGCCCTCCGCACCCGCAGTTCGAGCGCGTCCCGAGTTCACCGCCACGTAACGGTCGAGCGACAAGGCGCGGCTGGGAGCGAGGCGGTCAAGGCTGGGTACAGGGCTGAAAAGAACGCCTGCAAGCTGGCGTGCCAGGCAGTGGCAGCAGTCCGATCCCCACCCCCCCGGCCGTTTTTCCGGCGCTGCTATTTGCGACACATCCTGTTCCTCTACCTTGACTCTCCATAAGCTTCGTACATCGCCGCCGATCCGGGCGAACAATGGCGAATAAGAGCATCGCTGAACACCGCGCCGTTCTCTTTCGCTGCCCTCGTGCAGCGCGGTGGCCCCTCGTCGTCGACCTCGGGCCGGACCGGTACGCAGCTTCACCGGGCCCCGCCGCGGCTGTCGCGCCCGCTCGACGAGTCGAGCCGAATCCCACGCGGAGAATCGAGCGGTTCGTCGCCGGGGTCGCTTGGGCGCGTGCCGTCGAGATCGAGGAGCCGCGCGTGGGCGCTTGTTGCGCTGTCGGGCCAGCCTACGGCGAGCGGTTCGCCGCGGGGGACGGGTGGCGCAAGTGCCGGCGGGAGCGAGGAGGGGCGCAGGCGCGCACATCAAGCACATCATGGGTCAGTATATATATAGACATGCGACGTTTCCTCACCCTCCTCGCCTTGGCGTTGTTCTCGCTGCACGCCCAGGACGATTCCGCCGCGTTCATCGCGCGCGTCGAAGCCGCTCAGCCCAACGGCAAGGATTTAGCTGCTCTAACGCTCACGGAGTTGATGCAGCGCGTGCACGTTCCCGGCCTCAGCATCGCCATCGTCCGCGATTTCGAGATTCATTGGACCAAGGCGTATGGTGTCGCCGACATCGAAACTAACCGTCCCGTCGATGCCGGCACGCTCTTCCAAGCCGCCTCCATCAGCAAGCCGGTTGCCGCCATGGCCGCGCTCCGCCTCGTGGAGCAGCACCGCTTGGGGCTCGACGACGACATCAATTCGATCTTGAAATCGTGGCATGTGCCCGGTCACTCGGTCACGCCCCGTTCGCTGATGAGCCACACTTCCGGCTCCGACGATGGCTCGGTTTTCCGGGATACGATCCCGCGGCACCGCGGCCCACACTGGTCCAGATCCTAGACGGCAAACCACCGTCTAACGTCGGACCAGTGCTTTTCGCCCGCCCGCCGTATGCGGCGTTCAAATACTCGGGCGGCGCTGTCACCATCATGCAGCTTGCGCTCATGGATCTCACAGGCAAGCCCTTCGCTGAGTTGATGCGGTCCCTGGTGCTCGACCCGTTGACCTTGAAGGACAGCTCCTATGAGCAGCCCCCGCCAGGCGCCCGCGCCGCTCACGCGGCACGCGCTCACGATGCCCAAGGAAAAGCGGTGGGCCCCACATGGCATGTCTATCCCGAGCAGGCCGCAGCCGGGCTGTGGACCACATCCATTGACCTCGCCCGCTACATCATCGAAGTGCAGCGCGCCGTGCGCGGACCCCGGGGTGCAGTGCTCCTGCAATCCAGCGCGCGCGAGATGATTACTCCAGTTGGAGTCGGGCCCTTCGCCGTCGGCCTGAGCATCGACAAGCGCGGCGAAGGCTGGTACTTCAGCCACAGCGGCTCCAACTGGGGATTCCGGGGCGACATGGTCGGCCACATCCGCAGAGGTTACGGAGTAGCCTTGCTCACAAACGGAGACAATGGCGGCGCGCTTATCCAGGAAATCGAGGCGCGCGTAGCCGCGGCTTACCAATGGGATTCGCTCGATAGGCCGCTGCGCCGATAAGCAGCGCGACTAGCATATCGGCGGCGCCAGCGCGGTTTTGGGGCTTCTGAACCTTTCCGTCCAGAACGAGGCGGAATTCAGGGTGGGGGCCCTGTTCTGATCAATTTGTACCGCAGACCGGCCCATCTCTCCTTGCGCCTACTGCAAACAAATACGCTTCGCATTTGCGAGTCCTTTTCTGATTTGACCTCCCTCCGCTGCGTCGTTAGTCCGGGCTCCCGCTATTCTTCGTCATCGGGAATTGTACGTGCGGCTGAGCTTACGCCAGGACCCCAACATCCGGCCCCGTAAGGTGGGTATTCGCGGCGATTCTGGACGCGGCGGTGGCGCTGGTCAAAGTGGCCACGCCGGTCAAGGGGAACGGCGTAAATTACACATCAAAACTAATACTCACCCACGTGGCGCTCCACTAGCTGGCCATCGACGTACTCCATGTCCGGCCTGTAGGATGTCGCCAGGTACTCTTCCACCGCAATTGTCACCATCGTTCAGCTCACCAGTGCCAGCGGCCTTATGGGAGCCCCGGTCGCTCCGCGAATCTTCATGGGCGCGGCCACAAACACGAACTCCCAGGCCCGGTCCGCAGCCAATTCCTCCAGATTCAGGCACTCGATAATGTGCACTCCGCTGTCCACCAGCAGATGCACGTGCACGGGCATCGCGGGCGCCGGCACCTTTTCAAACGCCACCGTATCGGCCCCCGCCGCGAAGATGCCCCGCACGCTCAGCCACTGCGCCGCCCCGAGCGATGGGCCGGGCCCATGCGCATCCCGCACAAACTTCCGCGCATCCTCAAAGAAACGCGCCCAGCCGGTCCGCAGCAGCACCACGTCGCCCGCGCGGATTTCGACACCCTGCTGCCGCGCCGCGCTTTCCAGGTGCTCCGGCTTCACTTCGAAGTCTTCCGGCAGAGCGCCCTGGCCAAGCAGGCCCGCTATATCCAGCAACACCCCGCGCCGCAGAATGGGGGCGATGGTATCCACCGAGAATTTCCGCAGCCCGCCGCCATAGGATTGCAGCGGCCCCACATCGTCGCCGCCGTGCAGTTTTCCGCCGCACGAAAAATGGCACAGGGCGTCGATATGGGTGCCCACGTGGCTCCCCATCGCAATCGCATCCGCCGCGGAACTGTTCCCCGCCGGCCCCACCGCATCGCCGTGCTGTTTGGTCAAGCTGAAAAGGAACGGCGGATGCGTCGGGTAGTGCGGCATGCCCGTAAAATACGGCTGCGCCAGATCGTAGACCCGGGCCGCCCGCAGCAACTCCAGCAGCGCGCTCATCAGAACTTATACCGCAGCGCGAACTGCATGACGCGCGGGTTGTAGAACATGGAACCGACTACGCCGAATGTCGTGGAGTTGATATTCTGGTCGCCCGCAAAAAACGTGGCATGGTTCAGAGTATTGTAGGCATCCATCCTCACTTCCACATCATGTTTCTCGGTGACCTTGATTGTCTTCTTGAGCGCCATGTCGATATTGAACGTCCATGGTCCGTCAAACATACGCTTTTGCAGCACCCCGATCGTGCCCGCGCCGGGATTGAAGAACGCCTGCCCCTGAAATGCCGCGGCGCCATCGCCGTTCACGCCGGTGCCGTCGGCCGGATTGATCGCCGATGGCGCGATAATCATCGGCCCGTTTCCGGTCATCCGGAAGTTCACAATGCCGCCAAGGCTCGAGCCCGTGAGCGCGGTATCGGCCGTGTTGTAAAACGACCGCGCCTCCCGGTTCAGCGTGCCCCGTCCCGAAAGAATCGAGAACGGCGCTCCCGATTGCCACACCATGATGCTGCCGAATGTCCAGCCGCCGATCACCCGGTCCAGAGGACGGTAGCTGAGCCTGTGCCCTTTGCCGAACGGCAGATCGTAGGAGCCGTCGGCCTTGATCATGTGGGTCAGATCGAAATTCGCGCGCGACCGCTCGATCCCCGGATTGTTAAAGTCCAGAAAATGCTGAATCCGGCTCTGGCTGTCGCCATCGGCATCGCTCAGCACCTTCGAGAACGTATAGTTGGCTTCGAAGCTCAACCCCGAGCGCATGCGGTGCTTCATTTCCAATTGCAGCGAATTGTAGCTGGAGCTGGAATAATTCGTCAGCATGTCCGCGCCCAACGCGTTCGGATTCTGGAAGAAGTTCACGGACCCGTTGAGACCGTTGGTCTGGTACAGCGTCGCCAATTCCCCCACTTCGCCGTCTTGAATGAAACCGCGGACGATGGCGTTCGAAAGCTGACCGCCCGACGTCAGCTTGGGAAACACCGAGAGCTGCTGGCTGCCCGGAATGTTTGGATTGAAGGCCGGGTTGAAGGTTCCACTCCGTGCCAGCGCCAGAAATCCGTTGCTCTGCGCCTTTAGGAAATCCGGCAGAAAACCATTCTGGTTGATGACCACCTGGTTGAAATCGAACGCCCGGTAGGCGCCCACCACGTGGTTGCCAACGTAGCGCGCTTCCACAACCGTGCCTTTGAATTCGCGCTGGATGCCAACCGAATACTGTTGCACGTAAGGATGCTTCAGGTTGGGATCGATCAGCCCCACGGTGTTGAACGGGTTGTTCAAATAGTTGGCGGCCACCGTGGTGGGCGCCTGGAAATCGGGAGGAATAATATTCGGCACTCCCGTTGCCACGCGGGAGCCCAAGCCGGTGGCGCTCGACAGACCTTGCAATCCGGAGTTGGCTTCGAGGATGCTTTCCGGCGCCAGGATCGCCTGATCGTTCACATAGCTCAACGAATAACCGCCGCGAACGGCTGTCTTGCCGTTGCCGAATACGTCCCAGGCCAAGCCGATATTGGGCGCGAAATCTTTCCACTCGCGATGCGTCCACGGCCGGCCCACCGAGGAGCCCGCAAAATTCAACGTGGCATTGGAAAGCAGCGTCTGCACCGCGCTGCCCTGAATCACCGGCGAAAGCTCCAGCGAGTCGCGCTCATCCACAATGCCCGGAACCTGATACCGCAAGCCCAGCGTCAGCGTCAGATTGGTCCGCAGCTTCCATTTGTCCTGCGCGTAGAAAGCATAATCGTTGTCCAGAAAGTTCCGGCTGAACGGCGCGCCCGCCACATATCCCGAAGTCCGGCTGGTCACGTTGTAGGTTTGGCTGAAACCATCGATGTAGCCGCCGAGCGTAGCCAGCAACGCATTGGCGGTGGCCAGATCGGCGGTGCCGATGCCCGGCAGTTCGTTGCGCGTCAGCGCCGGCTGGCCCTGTCCCATTGCCAGGGAATACGTGGGGACCACACCGGCTGAATCGTAAGAGTGTACGCCAACGTGTTGCATGTGGAAACCGAATTGAATGTAGTGGCGCCCGCGCTGGTATGCCGCGTCATCCGACAGGTTGTAGGTGTTGGTGTGCCTGCCCTGCGGCTGGAACTCGTTCACGGGGTCGGAGAACAGCATGCCCGTCAGATAGTATTGTCCATACTGCTGCGAGCTGAGAAAGTCACTGTAAGTCAGGTTGAACCCGCCGCGCACTTCGTTGGTCAGCCGGGCGGAAGGCGTCCATCGCCACGAAAGGGCCAGCAGGCTTCCATGCGTTGGGTTGGTAACTTTCGGAATCGCCGAGAAATCGTTCTCCGCGTCGGGCCGGTCCACGTCGAAGCGATTCCAGGAATACGATCCGCTCACCGCGTGCCGCGGGCTTACGTTGTAGTCCATCTTGCCCGTAACATTGTCGTTCAGCTCGTTGGCCGCCTGATTGAAGCGGTACCCGCCGTAGTTTCTGCCGTCGCCCACCTGGCTGCTGTTGATCTTGTCTCCGGCCGGAACCTGCGCCAGCAGGGCCTGAATCGTGGGATCCACCCCGGTCAGCCGGCGCAATGCCAGCACGTTGACCTGGCGCAGCGTGTTGCCGGTGTCGCGATAAGTGAAAATCCCGTTGCGCGCGTCGTTAGTCAGAATCGCATTGGTTACCGGCTCCTGCTGGTGGTTGCGAATCGCTTCGTAGCTTCCATAGAAGAACAGCTTGTCTTTCTTGACGGGCCCGCCAATTACGCCGCCGAACTGGTTTTGGTTCAGAGAGGGCCGCGCAATGCCGGACTGGTTATTGAACCAGTCGTTGGCCGCGACATAGCTGTTGCGGTTGTCCCAGAACACTTCGCCGTGGAATTGATTGGTGCCGGAAGGCGTCGAAAAAGCCGCTTCCGTGGCCCCGCCCGATGCCGCCGCATTGGCGTTCGAGTTGATCATGGTCACCTGCCGCACCTGGCTCACGCGCAGCTTGTTGGGAACAAAGTCGAGGGCGTTGTCGCGAATGTAGTTGTCCTGAATGTTGATGCCGTCGAGCGTCATATTCGAGTACGATGTCCGCAGACCGTTGATCACCGTGGTTGAATTGCCGTTCGAAACCACGCCGGGCTGCGTCTGCAGAATCCCGAGAACGTCGCGGTCCTGAATCGGCAGATTCTGGATCTGCTCCATGCTGATGGTCTCCGCCACCTCCGCGCTGGACACGTCCACGCCCTGCACTTCGGCGACGACTTCCACCGTCTGCGTGGGGCCCGCCAGTTGCAGCCTGATCGCCGGAATGGAAGTTTCGTGGGCCGGGTCCACCGAGACGCCGCGCAACGTGGTTTTCAGGAAGCCTTTGAATTGCACCGTGAGGTCATAGTAAGCCGGCCGCACGCCGCTGAAATTGAACAAGCCATCCGCGGAGGTCCGGGTGGTCAGCAGCGGCTTCTTGCCGCCTGTCAGGTAGAGTTCCACGTCCGCGCCAGGCACCATCGCGCCGATAGCGTCCGCCACGGACCCTGTAACGCGCCCCGAGAATTGGGCATTCGCCGGAATAACCTGAAGCAAGAGCAACCACCCACACAGGTATTTCATAATTCCTATTGAACCCCAAATTTAGCCGTCCCACTCAGCCAGGAGCCTCATTTAACCTTTCGAATTCATGACAGGCCAGTATCCAGCTTCGCACGGACAAGGCGCCTGTCCCACTCAGGCTGCGATCAGCGCCCAGTTGCCCTTTTCGCGGACTTCATGCGCGGGCGGAAGCCCGGCCTTCACCCACTCCACTTCCTGGAGTTCGAAACCGCTGGCTAATAACACGCCGCCGGGGCGCAGCACGCGGACCAGGTCGGGGGCGAGAGATACGATCGCTTCGGGGCTGATGTTGGCGACCACCAGATCGGCCGACGCGCCGGCGATCGCATCCACCGATCCGACGAAAGCATTGCCGGCGATCTGCACGGCCACCGGGTCGGTATCGCAGGCGTAGACGAAACGCGCGCCCAGCAACCGGGCGGCTTCGGCCAGGATGCCCGATCCCGTGCCGACATCGAGCACGCTCATGCCGGGAGTGAGATACTTTTCGAGCGCCTCCAGGCAGAGCTGCGTGGTCTCATGGACACCCGTGCCGAATGCCATGCCGGGGTTGACGGCGATGCGCAGGCGGCCGTCGGGGGTAGGGTCGTCGCGCCAGAAGGGAGCCAGGAAAAACCGCTCGCCCACTGCCATCGGCTGCAGCAGGTCGCGCGCCGATTGTACCCAGTCCCGCTGTTCTTCCACGCGGGCGCGGGCGCCGGGGAACAGGCCGAGCAATTGGGCGCGGCGGCCTTCGTCTTCAAAGAAGGCGCGCACGTTTGACGCGCTCAACTCGACCATGCCCGCCGAGCCGTGCTCCCACAGTTCGGCAATCAACAAATCGCGGTCGTCCGGGTCGCATTCAATTTCGAGAGAAAACATGGCGCGCCTATCCCCGTAGTCCACAGATGCTATCGTGGAATTTCAGACTGAATTTCTCGGACCAATGAAGCTACAAGGTATTTTCCCACCAATTGCCACGCCGTTCGATCACAACGGAAACATTTATGTCAGCAAGGTTCAGCACAACGTGGAGAAGTGGAACCTCACGTCGCTGGCCGGCTACGTGGTGATGGGGTCGACGGGCGAAAGCGTGATGCTGACTCCGGAAGAGAAATACACAATGTGGGAGCAGGTGGCCAAATATGCCGCGCCGGACAAATTGCTGATCGCCGGCACGGGCGTGGAAAGCGTGCGCGAGACCGTGGCGCTGACCAATCGCGCGGCCGCGATGGGCTACCAGGCGGCCATGGTGCGCACCCCGCATTACTACAAGAACCTGATGAACCGCGCCGATGTCCAGACGCTGTACTTTCGCGCGGTGGCGGACCAGTCGCGGATTCCTCTCATCATTTACAACTGGCCGCAAGCCACGGGCGTGGATATTCCGGTGGAGGCGGTAGTGGCCATCTCCGAGCATCCCAACGTGATCGCCATCAAGGAAAGCTCGGGCAATCTGGAAAAAGTGATGCAGATGGTCCGCGAAGTGAAGCACGGTTTTCAGGTGCTGGTGGGTTCCGCGCCCACGCTGTGGCCTTCGCTGCTGATGGGTGCTTGCGGCGCCATTCTGGCGTACGCCAATGCCGCGCCCTATTCGACGATTGCGATTTGGGAGGCCTACCGGACGCGTGAGGAGGCCGCCGGGTTGGACTGGCAGAGCCGCATTGCGCGCGCGTCGGCGCTGGTGACGACGAAGTACGGAGTTCCCGGGTTGAAGTACGCGATGGACTTGAATGGATACTACGGGGGGCCGCCGCGGTTGCCGCTGACAGCGCCGGGGGCGGAGGCCAAAAGAGAGATTGAAGAGGCATTCAGGGATTTGAAAGGCTAACGCCTCAGCCGTGACAACCGCCGCAACAGGCCGGCGCATTCCTCTACCTGGAACGCGTAGGTCAACGCGAAATAGAGCACGCCGTACGTGCTGAGAATCAGCAAGCCCGCGATGATCGTGTGGCTCAGTCCGATTGCCAATTTCACGCCCCAGCCGGCCGCGGCCGCGACGGCGGCTGCCGCCCACAACCTTGCCACTAACGAAACCGGCAATCCCGTGGCTCCGATCCGCTGGTTCAAAGATCTTCGCAGCAGCGTGAACTCCACCCATCCCGACACGCCCGCCGACGCGGTAAGGCCCGCGGCGCCCCACTGCGGTTCGAGGCCCATCCACCGCCGCAGCGGAAACGCGCACAGGTATCCGAGCGCTATCGTGAGCGCCACTCGCAATATTGCGAAGCGCAGCGGAGTGCGCGTGTCACGGAGGGCGTAGTATGTGGACGTGTAGAGCCGGCCCATGGTGGATGCCAGCAGCCCGATGGCTGAGCCGGCCACGATCGCCCAGACGTAAACCGCGTCGGCGAGTCTGAATTTTCCCGACACGTAGAGCATCGCCGCGATCACGTCGCCCAACGCCAGAAACGCCATGGCGGAAGGCACGATGAAGAACGCGATCTGCCGCAGACCCGCGTTGAGGCGCTGCCGCAGCACCGCCGCAACCTCCGCCTGGCTGCCGAGCGTGCTCGACATAGCGGGCAGCGCCGCCGCCGAAACCGCCATCCCAAACAGGCTCACGGGCAGAGTGTAGAGCGATTGCGCCGTGATCATGCCTGCCAGCGGGCCCGTTCCCAGATAGCTGGCCAGCGCCTGGTCCACATACGCGCTGATCTGCACCACGCCCCGGCTGATGCATACCGGGGCGAAGTTGCGGATGACTTCACGAACGTGCGCCGAGTGTGTATCGAGATTCGGCCGCAACCTGCGCGCCAGCCGCAGCACGGTAGGCACTTGTATGCCGAACTGGAGCGCGCTTCCGGCCAGGGTGCCCCATGCCAGGTGGACCGCCAGCGCGCTTTGATCCAGGCGGCGATAGGCGACCATGGTGGCGATCATCGCGACATTCCAAACGACCGGCGCCGCATACGAAAGGAAGAACTTGCGATGGCTGTTGAGAATGCCGAGGCACCACGCCGAACACACCAACAGGCCCGCCGCCGGGAACAGAATGCGCACCAGGAGGATGATGAGCTCGCGCTTTTCACCGTGATAGCCCCCCGCAATGGCCCACATCAGATACGGCGTGGCCAACACGCCCAGCAGCACGATGACCGATGTGGTAAGCGCCAGGAGAGCGCCGATCGCGCCCGCAACACGCCCCGACTCTTCCTGGTCGCCTTCGGCCAGCAGCCGCGCATAGACTGGAATGAACGATGCCGAGAGCACGCCTTCCCCGAACAGATTCTGCAGGAAATTGGGTACGCGGAGGGCCGCGCCGAAGGCGTCCGCGGTATCGGAAAAGATTCCAAAGTAGTGCGAGAAGACGCGCTGCCGGACCAGCCCCATAATGCGGCTGGCCAGAATTCCGGCGCCTACCAGAAATGCGTGCCGGCCGGTATTTTCGGCGTGCGAACGTTGGGCCACTAACCCAGTTTCTCCAGCACCGCGTCCGTCACTTCCTCCGTGCCGCTTTTGCCTCCCAGGTCTGGCGTGCGCACCTTGCCATCGGCCAGCACGGCGGCCACCGCGGCTTCCACCTGGCGCGCGGCATCGGTCATTTGCAGGTGGTCGAGCATCATGGCCCCGCTTAGAATCTGCGCCAGCGGATTGACGATGCCCTTGCCGGCGATGTCGGGCGCGGAACCATGTACCGGTTCGAACATCGAAGGGAATCGCCGCAGCGGGTCCAGATTCGCGCTGGCGGCCAGGCCCATGCTGCCGACGATGATGGCGGAGATATCGCTGAGAATGTCGCAGAACAGGTTGGAGCCTACCACCACATCGAAGCTCTCCGGCCGCCGGATGAAGTTCATGGCAGCGGCGTCCACCAGCAGCGATTCAGTCTGGACACCTGGATATTGCGCCGCCACGGCTTCGAATGTGCGGTCCCACAGGGTCATGCTATAGCCCTGCGCGTTGGACTTCGTGATCGACGTCACCCGCTTCTTCTTGTTGCGCTTCACCGCCAGTTCGAAGGCGAAGCGCACGATGCGCTCGACGCCGCGCCGCGTGAAGACCGAGGTCTGGATGGCGACTTCTTCCGGCTGGTGTTGGTACACGAAGCCGCCCACCTGTGCATACTCGCCCTCGGTGTTCTCGCGGACCACCACCAGATCGATGTCGCCGCCTTTGGGCCGGGCCAGCGGCGACTCCACGCCGGGGTACAGATACGCCGGCCGCACGTTGGCATACTGGTCGAAGGCGCGCCGGATGGGCAGCAGCAGCCCGTTGAGCGTGGTGTGATCGGGGATCTTCGGATGGCCCACCGCGCCCAGGAAGATGGCGTCGCACGGCTGCAGCAGGTCGATGGCGCCGGCGGGCATCATGCTGCCCCAGCGGAAGAAGTGCTCCGCGCCCCAGTTGAAGTCTTGAAACACGAACGTCACGTCGTGTTTTTTCGCGATCTTCTCCAGAACGCGCTTACCCTGAGGGATGACCTCGGTGCCGACACCGTCGCCGGCGATCACCGCAATCGTGAATGTCTTCATTGGCTGAACACAATTCTAGCGCGGGCTAATCGTCACGACTGACGAGCCGGCCCCATATCCCGCCTGCGCTGTTTCTTCGAACGCGGGCGGCCATTCCGCGCGGCGCCGGATTGCAGACCGGGACGCCTTCCGCCGGGAATCGGAGTGCCTTCTCCCCATCGACAAAATTGCGATCTCAGCTCCCGATGCACGGAAAGGGCAATCGGGAAAGGAGCCGCATAAGGAATCACGTTCACCACCAGGTATTCGCCGAAATGCAGGAACCATTTCGTCCAACCGCTCTGCGGCGCCAATTGCGCCGCGGCATTGCGGGCGCTGATCTCCACGAAAATCAGCAGCAGGACGATTTCCAGAATCGCCACCAGGATGGTCCCAAAGATCAGCGGCCGAAGGCTGCGGCGTATCCCTGGAGCGGCTAGTACGATCGCCCAAAAAACCGGCAAGCTGAAGGTGAAGGCGTTCACGTCCGATCTGGCAATGTCGAAGTCGATGGAATGGATTTGCAAGGGGCCGGACTGTTGGGGCAAACGGGGCGCCACGACTTCCAGAGGCACTCGGAAGCTCCAATCTCCCGAGGGGGTCTCGGTGACGAATTGCCGGGAATCGTCCCCGAGAATCAAGGTCCCGAAAATTTCCGCGGAATCCCGCAGCAGAAACAGCAGCGGATTCAGCAGAAGGAACCACCAGAACACCAGCAGGAGAATCAGCAGCGCCGACCCGCGCACCAGAAAGCGCGCCAGGGGTTTATCGGCCGTCATTCGGCACGGCCCCGTATTTGGACGCACGATTCGCCCACAGACAGAAGACCACCATCGTGTCCAGGACCAGCAGGCTCTCCCAGAGGTATCCGTGCGCGAAGTCGAACCACGTCATGCTGTACTGGCCGATGTAGAACAAGCTGATGAAGCGGACTATGTTGACGGCCTGAATCAGGAGGCTGCCTGCCAGAAATCCCAGTGCCTTGAGCCTCCACGGAGCGGGAAACGCGAGCACCGCCGACCATAACAGGATGGTGACGTTCACCGCGTTGCAGCCGTCCCGCATCTCAACCGCAAACCCGGTGGCCGGGTCGCGCAGAACGGCCCCTTCGACGCGCGCGTGGCCCCCGCAGATGCCGATGAGCCCGTGGGAAACTTTCACCAACACTCGCGAGAACTGCCGGTCCACCGCTTGAACCGGGGGCGTCAACAACACACCAATTCCAAAAAGAAGGCACGCCGTGAAAATGGCGGCAAACCGCGCGGTCCTCAGCGGGCCGGCCCTTTCGCCTGGCCCGATCTGAGCATCACCGCCGCACACCCCATCAGCATTATGGCCAATATTCCCAGGCCCCACTGCGACAGGGTTGGGGCGCCAGTGGCAGCGCCAGTTCCGGCGGGCGTGGAGCACGTGGACGGCACGGCAAGGCAGGCGAGGTAGGCGACCATATTCGGCGCGTAAATCGTGCTGAAAGTGGGCGGTTGGGGATTGAAGTTGGCGATGTTGGCGACGTTCAAGTAGAAATCCAGCGGGATCGTAGAGTAATAAACCCAGCCGGAGCCAAAGCGGTAACTGAACGCAACTTCCTGGCCGATCGTACCGTTATTCAGGATTCCGACAGCCCCCGAAGGCGTGGCGACAAAGCCAAGATCGGAGAAGTTACCGCCATCCAAGGTGGCGTTGGTGATGGGACCGAACGGCCCATTGGTAACGAGCGTGACCGACGTCGTATCCACATTGATGTCGGCGCCAAACAAAACCGTAGGCGTAAATGCAGCACCCGGCACGGGCGTGCAAAGCGTGCCCCCCTGCGCCCGGCACAGGTTCCGATCGTGGATTGCGATAACCCCTCCGCCGGTAACCCAGGCGCTCAAGGCAGCGGCTTGACCGATCAAGGCTGCCGACGGGTCGTGAGTTTCCCCGGTACTGATTTCATCGATCAGGAGGACCTGGATGGTGCTTAAGTTACCCGCCCCTACGAACGCCGCTATGTCCGTTATTTGGACCGCCGTAAAACCGTTACGGGCGATTGGGGCGGCAAGTCCCGTGTCCGAGGTTTGGGGGTTGCCGTTGGCGTCGAGGCCGTCGGTGAAATACCCAACTGAAATGGCGGCTTCGAGAGAAGCACCCCATGCCAGAATGGCCCCGGCGATAACCAACGTTCTCTTATGAAGCATCTCTGTATCTCCGAGCCGGCGTGCGCGGCAGCTATTTGTTCAGAGGGAATCCCCGGAGTCTCATGCAAGCCGATTATTATAACCCTGGCACGCGCCGTTCCACAACTTTTTGTGCGGCCTTATGAAGAAGCGCCGGTCTCGCCGGAATGCATATATACAGTGCGCGTGGGGAACGGCGTCCCAATGCCCTCCGCTCTGAAACGGCGCAGGACCCGCCTCCGCAGCTCATTCCGCACGCCGGGCTGGGCGGCAAACTCGGCCACTTGATAGTTCAGGGTAAAGCCGAGCCCGCTGTCGGTAATTCCTGGTTCGAATGCCACGGAAGGCTGCGGATCGTTCAGCATACCCGAAATCTCCAGCGCTCCCTGCTTGCCGATTTCAAGCAGAATCCGTTCCACGCGGTCGGGGTCGCTATCCATGCTCACACCCACTTGAAGGTTGGAGCCTATCCGCTTTTCCGGCAGGGAGTAGTTGGTGACAATCGCCTGCGAGAGTTTGGCGTTGGGCACGATGACCATATTGTTGGCCAGCGCCCGGATGGTGGTGCAGCGCCACCCGATGTCGGTAACGTAGCCTTCCTCGCCGGTGTTCAGCTTGATATAGTCGCCGGGGCGCACCTGCCCGGCCACCGCTACGTAGAAACCACCGAACAAATTGGAAAGCGTGTCCTGCAGGGCCAGCGCCACCGCCAGCCCGCCTACGCCCAAGGCGGTCAGAATCGGCGCCAGCGAAAAATCGAAGTGTTTGAGCAGCAGCGACGCGCCCAGAATCACTACCGCAATCTGGGCCAGATTCCGCGTGAGGGTGGTCACCGGCAGGGCGCCCGGGATCTGGTCGCCATAGAGGCGCACCAGGTCGCCCACTAGCCGCATGCACATCAGGGTCAGGGAGCAGACCCAGAGCACCAGCAGAGTATCCGACTCGATCCCCGTAAACCGCCGCGGCAGATCGGAAGCCTGCATCCCCAGATGCACCGCCAGGATCAAGCTCCAGATGAGGGTGGGACCGCGCAGCGCCTGGATCAGTATCAAGCCGCCGCGGCGTCCGCTGCGGGCGCTCCAGGCGCTCAGAGCCCGCAGCACCAGCCGGCGGATCAGCCAACCGATAAGAAATGTGGCCAGGAAGATGGCCAGCGGCAGAACCACCTCCATCGGGTCTTTCGCCAGGGCGCGCTCAAACGCCGCCAAATCGCGTCTCATACGATCCAGATTTGCATAGAAACAAATGCTTTGCACGCAACAGCGGCAGGAGGCGTCAACCTTTATGTGCGGACCCGTGTGTCCATCTTGTGGTTGATCCTGGCTGGGTGTCTCGCCGCACAGGATCCCTCTGCGTCACAGGAGCCGCTCCGCGAGCCCACCGCTGTTGAGTTGTTCGCGCGCGGGCGCCAGGCCGAGCGGGACGGCCACATCGCCCAGGCCTACGTATTGTATTCCCAGGCCGCCGCCATGTCGCCGAAGAATAAGAAGTACTTGCAGCGCAGCCAGGCGCTTCGGACCCGCGCCTCCATTGAAGCCCAGGTCGAACCCAAGGTCGAACCCAGGCCTTCCGCGGTTGAGGACCCGTCGCCCGATCTGCTGGAACCGCTCACAGAGGAACCGTTCGATGTCCCCACCCCGCAGGACCGCGCCGACGCGCGCAAGCCCCTGCCCCCCATGGAGCTGAATGCGCAAGCGGGCGCCAAAGACCTGGACCTGCACGGCGACGCCAAGAGTCTGTACGAACAAGTGGCCAAAACGTTTGGCCTGGACTGCGTTTTCGATGACGACTTCCAGGCTGGGAGCTCAATGCGGTTTGAGCTGAAGGACGTGGATTACCGCGACGCCCTGCATGGTCTGGAGGCGGCCACGGGGTCGTTCCTGGTGGCTCTGTCTCCCAAGCTCTTCCTGGTGGCCAAGGACACGCCCCAGAAGCGGCAGGAACGGGAGCCCACGGCCGCCATCGAATTGCGGCTGCCGGAGAGCACCAGCCAGCAGGACTTCAACGCCCTCATCACGGCGGTGCAGCAGACCTTCGCCATCGAGAAGGTCGCCTTCGACACGCAGAATAACACCGTGATCCTGCGCGACCGCATTTCCAAAGTGATCCCCGCGCGCATGATGTTTGAGGACCTGATGTATCCGCGCGCACAGGTGGTTGTGGAGATGGAGTTTCTGGAAGTGAGCCGCAACGACGTGATCACCTACGGGGTCAACTTCCCCAACACCTTCTCTTTGACGGCCATTACCAAGGTTCTCAACAACGTGCTTTCGGTTCCCACCAGCGCCTCCGGTTTGATTTCGTTCGGCGGCGGAAAAACCCTGGTTGGCCTCGCCATCATGGACGCTTCGCTAGTGGCCCAGATGTCCGCCAATTCGGCCAAACTGCTGCTCAAGGCGCAAGTGCAGTCCGTGGACAACCAGCCGGCCACGCTGCAGGTCGGCGACCGGTTCCCCATTCTGACTTCCGGATACTTCGGCCCGGCCAGTTTTAGCGGACCGGGCGCGTTCACGCCGCCGCCTTCTTTCACGTTTGAAGATCTCGGACTCACCCTGAAACTGACCCCCACCGTGCATGAGACGTCTTCGGTTACGCTCGACATCGACGCCGAATTCAAAGTATTGTCTGGCGCGGCGGCCAACGGAATTCCGGTGATTTCCAGCCGCACTCTCAAATCCAAGGCCGACCTGCGGTTTGGAGAGTGGGCCGTGGTGGCCGGCCTGCTGGATCAGAACGAAGCCCGCACCATCGCGGGCCTGGCGGGCGTTTCCCGCATTCCGGTTCTCAACGCGCTGACCAGCACGCATGAACACGACAAGACCAACGACGAAGTGCTGATCCTGTTGCGCCCGCACCTGGTGACGCTGCCCCCGAGTGTGGCGGCGACGCACACCTTCCGCATGGGTTCGGACAACCGGCCGCTCACGCCGATGTAGCTCCCGCCTCCTGCTATCTTTAATAGTCAATGTCCCGAATGCTCGAGGAGATCCGCCAGCAGCCGGAAGCGCTGGCCCGCACGCTCTCCGGTGAATTGCGGCGCGTGGAAGAGTTCAAACGCCTGGTCGAAAAACAGCGGCCGCGCCTGATCGTCCTGGTGGCGCGCGGCACCTCCGATAATGCCGCCCTGTTCGGACGCTACCTGCTGGAGATTACCACCGGGATTCCGGTTTCGCTGGCGGCCCCTTCCATCGTGACGCTTTATGGCGCCCGCGTGGATTATCGCGAAACGCTGGTGGTTGCGATTTCGCAGTCGGGCGAATCCACCGACACCAACCTGGTGCTGGAAGGCGCGCGCCGGCAGGGCGCCCTCACCCTGGGCATCACCAACGAAAGCGGCAGCGCCCTGGCGCGCATCGCGGAACACGTTTTCCTGGTGCGGGCCGGCAGAGAGAAAAGCGTGGCCGCCACCAAGACCTACACCGGCCAGATGCTCATGATGTATCTGCTGGCTTACGCCCTGGGCGGCGGCGTTCGCATCGCCGATCTCGAGCGTCTGCCCGATGTGGTGGAACGGACCCTGCAAATGGAACCGGAGATCGATGCGCTTTCGGAGCGTTACCGCTTCATGCGCCATGCCGTGGTGGTGGGACGCGGGCTGAACTACGCCAATGCATTCGAATTCGCCTTGAAGCTGATGGAGACGTGCTACGTGGTGGCCGAACGCTTTTCATCCGCCGACTTCATGCACGGCCCCATCGCGCTGGTGGAGCCGAATTTCCCGGTGTTCGCCTTTGCGCCTCCGGGCAAAACCTGGCCGTCTATCGGAGAGACGATCGGCAAGCTCCACGGGCTGCAGGCGGAGATTGTGGCCATTACCGATTCGGGAAATCGCGCAGCCGGCGCCTGCGCAACCAAGGTGATCCGCCTTCCGCAACGCGTGAAGGAAGTGCTCACGCCGATCCCTTACATCGTCCCCGCGCAACTTTTCGCCGCCTGCCTGGCTGCACAAAAGGGCCTGAATCCGGACAAGCCGCGAACCTTGAGCAAGGTGACCCTGACGCTGTAGCATGTTTCACGCGGTCAACATGCGCCAGCCGAGTGCCAGGCTATTGGTGAAATAATCCATGGGCGACACTTCACCGACGTGCATGGCCAACATGCCGGCGAACAGCGCGGGGTGCTTGCCGAAGGCCCGCATGGCGCGGCGGCGAATGCGTCCGCGGCTATCCAGGAGCAGCATGAGATCGGCCATAAGTTGGGGACGCCTGCCGATGCGGCGGTGCTCTGCCTGGTACCGGGCGAGATCGCCCGACTCCAAAGCCCCGGCCAGGGCCAGGGCATGTTGGAAAAGGAGACAGAGGCCTTCGCCGGTGATGGCGTCCACGGAGCCGGAGGCATCGCCCACCAGCGCCACGTTGCCGCGGTAGACGGATTTGAGGCGGCGGGATGTGGAGATGCCGCCGCGCTCGCTATGGGCCGGGTCCTTCTCCGCCCCGCATACGCGCCGCAGGACCTCGGGAAACTGAGGGAGCGCGTCGTCCAGGCGCTGGCTCGGGTTGCCGGACAGCAGGACTACGCAGACTTCCCGAGCCGCCACCGGCGTGATGTAAAGCTGGCAATGGTCGCCCCAGTGGATTTCCATGAACTGGCTCCAGGGCGCCACGGCGTAGTGGCGGCGGAAACCGAAACGGCGGCTCTCCCGAACGCAGGCATCCAGGTTGGCCCAACGCCGTACGGGCGATTGGCCGCCATCGGCGCCCACAATCCAGCGCGCGCGCACCAGGCGGCCGTCGGCATGCACGCCCTCCTCGCAGATGCCGGTGATGCGCGCGCCCCATGCCAGGCGCACTCCCGCTTCGGCTGCGCGGTCCACCATCAGGCGGTGCAGCGTGGTGCGGCGCACTCCCAGGCCGGGGCCTTTGGGGAAGGCAGCCTCTACGGCGGCGCCGCGTTCGCAGAAGCGGATGCCGAGGAAGTGCTGGGCGCCGTCCACATCCAAATCCAGGCCCAGCGAGCGGGCGGCGTCGAGACCATCGGGCATGATGCCTTCGCCACAGGCTTTATCCATGGGCGGAACGGAGCAATCCGCCACCGTGACGTCGAAACCGCGGCGGCGCGCGGCAATGGCGGCGGCCAGGCCGGCGGGGCCTCCGCCGATTACAAAGACATCGGTGGAACGGGGAAGACGAATCATCGCAGTGAGCTCCGGGAGTTCGCGTACATGTATTGCGAGGACTGCAATTGGCGGGCCGTTAGCGGGTTATGCTGCATGGCAAAGTGTAAAATCAGCGGGTTGATTCGCGGGCTATGAGTATAGGGCTGATCAAGACAGTTTGGGGCGGGCGGCGGCGCTTGGAGCCGATCGCCTTCGCCAGAATGCCGGCAGCCTGGCGGCCGATGGCTGTGCTGCTCTGATCGATGGTGGACAGCGGCACCCGCAACAGGTCGGAGTAATGCACGTTGCCAACCCCGATGACCTTGATCTCTTCGGGGATGCGCATACCCGCTTCGAGAATGGCCTTCATGGCGCCGGCGGCGGTGGGGTCGTTATAACCGAAGATGGCGTCCGGGCGCGGACGGAGCTGCAGGAGTCGCCCGGCGGCTTCGTAGCCCGATGCATCGTCAGTGGCGTGGGTCGCGTACGAATCCGGGACCTCAATGCCGGCGGCGGACAGGGCTTCCCGATAGCCGAGCATGCGGCCCAGGCCGGTAGTCAGCGGCGGGCCGGCGATATGGGCGATCCGGCGGCAGCCGCGCTCGATGAGGTGGCTGGTGGCCAGGCGGCCGATGGCGGCATCGTCGGCGCCTACGTACGGCGCGTGCGCGGCGGCGAACTGCCGGTCAATCAGGACGTAGGGCACGCCGCGCGCCTCTATGCGCGCGAAGACGTCCAGGGAAGATGGCGGCTGCGCGGAGGCGAGAATGAGGCCATCCACCTGGCGCGCCAGAAGGTGATCGACTTCACTCGATTCGAAGGCGCAGTCTTCCTCGGAATTGCAGATGACCACGTCATACCCCAGCGGGCGGATCGTGGCGGACACGCCTTTGGCGATTTCGGCGAAGAAGGAATGCATCAGGTCGGGAACGATAAGCCCGATGATGAAGGTGCGGCGCGCGGCCAGGCTGCGGGCCACCCAGTTGGGCTGATAGTTGAGTTCCTTGATGCGGACCAGCACGCGGCTGCGCGTTTCGGCTCCGACATCGGCGCACCCGCGAACCACCTTGGACACGGTCATGACGGAGACGTTGAGATCGTGCGCGATGTCTTTGAGCCGAACGGGAGCCGAGAGGGCGTTGGACACAGAAGGTCTAGTTTAACAGTTGTGGAATGCTAGCGGCCTATGAGCGCGTCGATATCGATGAAGGCGCCGCTCGAGGCAGCATTGCGGCGGCCGAGAACCTGAATCTCCGCGCGGTGGAAGCCGGGCTTCAGGCCGCCGAATGCGGTCCGCGCCTGCCATACGATCTTCGGATCGTAAAGGTCGATCATGGGGCGCGGGTTTCCGTCAATGGTGACCAAGGCCATGCCGCGATTGAGCGCCTTGGTATAGATGTACTGCAATTCGGCGCCTTCGAAGGAAAACCGGGCTAATGCGCCCGCTTGGTCCGAATAGGTCAGGGTCCCATGGAAGGCCGGCCGGAACGCGCCCGCCAACTAATCCCCCGAATAGACCACCGCGGGGCTGCCGTCATCGGCCGCGCCGGGGAAAACTTCGAATTTGACGATGGATGCTGTGAAGATCGCAAGGCCAACGGCGACCAGCGCGGAGCCTGCCCTCCGGAATGATGCGGGGCAGGCGGCTTCGAGTATGCTCGCCGCATAAACCAAGGCGAGGAAGATGGAAACGTCGGTGAAGACATGGAACATCACCAGGTGGCACACCTATCCGCACACAACTGCGCGAGTACTCACGAAAGTACGATGCTGCCGGGCAGTGAATTGACGGGTAAATCCCGGTTGAGTGGGAAACGGTCTTGTGCCACCTGTGGCCTATGAAAGGCCCACGGCCCCGAAACCGACCCGGCCTCCGAGCGTCGAGCCCGTAAAACGACAATCCGGTCCCCGTCGTGCTCGCGCGAGCCTTGGACCGGGTGGCGTAGTCTTGCCACAACCTCTGGGAGCGACTGTCCGCGCGCGACCCTCCGTGCCAACATTGATGAGACAGTTCTCCCGGTCGTAATTACTGAGCAGGGCGAGAACAGGAATCAATGTGTCTTCCAGCGGCGAGCCTGGCAAGACACTCGTTACTGAAAGCGTTATCGGAAAGTGAAACAACGGCTGCCAGTCCCGATTGTTTTGGAAGAGGAGCGGATTCCTGTCTGATGTTTCCAGGATGATGTGACTGCCGACCTGGTGTACCTTGGTGTACCGCCACCGCCGGCACAAGACGTCAACGAGGTGTGTGCCCGAGACGTCTCGCGGGATCTTCATGCGACGGACAGGATTTCGTCGCGGACAAGGTGGAGACGAACTTGCGCGGGGCCTGGCCGATCGAAGAAGAATGCGGCGGTTGCTTCAAGCACGTTCTTCCGTAACTCGTCCCACGTGTCGCCCTGCGTGAAAATGTTTTCAGTGAGGCACTCGGCGCAATAGCCGCCATCGGCTTCCTGAACCACCTCGAACACCAATTCAGGCATATTCATCCATGATACCGGCACCCTGCTTACCCTGCTACCGGCGCCGGCGCCGCCACTGTCTTGCTGCCCTTCCAGTGCGTCACCTTTTCCTGGATCGCCGACATGTAGATGTAGAACACGGGCGTCAGGTAAAGCGTCACGAGCTGCGAGAACAGCAGGCCGCCCACCACCACCAGGCCCAGCGGTTGCCGCGCCTCGCCGCCCGCGCCGTAGCCCAGGGCGATCGGCACCGCCCCCAGCAGCGCCGCCATGGTGGTCATCATGATGGGGCGGAAACGGATCAGGCAACCTTCATAGATGGCCTGCTCCGGTGGAAGGCCGTGGTGGCGCTCCGCTTCCAGCGCAAAGTCGATCTGCATGATGGCGTTCTTCTTGACGATGCCGATCAGCATGATCAAGCCGACGAATGCGTAGATGCTCAGATCCATTTTGAACAGCACCAGCGTGAGCAGCGCGCCGAATCCGGCCGATGGCAGACCCGAAAGAATCGTGATGGGGTGGATGTAGCTTTCGTACAGAATGCCCAGCACGATGTACACCACCATGATGGCAATCACCAGCAGCACCCAGAGATTGCCCAGCGAATTCTGGAATGCCTTGGCCGCGCCCTGGAAATTGGTGCTGATGGTGGCCGGCAGTTCGCGGTCGGCGATTCCCTGCACTTCGTCCACCACCTCACCCAGGGCGGCGCCGGGCTTGAGGTTGAACGAAATGGTGGCGGCGGGCAACTGGCCATAGTGATTGATGGTCTGCGGCCCGGTCTCGGTGACGATTGAGGCCATGGTATCGAGCGGGATGAGTTTGCCGTTGGTGTTCTTGAAGTACAGCAGCGAGAGCGCCCGCGGGTCGGCCTGGTACTTCGGCTCCAATTCCAGAAGCAC
>Ga0105858_1000229_pt1 | contig 28455 bp, 25 predicted proteins | sample OrgsoiDNA_201062_FD_89683 | JGI IMG/M metagenome (GOLD analysis project Ga0105858, IMG submission 89683) | Permafrost soil microbial communities from the Arctic, to analyse light accelerated degradation of dissolved organic matter (DOM) -... | ecosystem: Environmental > Terrestrial > Soil >...
TAAGCCGCCGCAAAAGTCTCAGGGCCGAATGCGCGCAAGATGGTCATCGGGTGGGAGGTCCCTGCGCCGACTTCCATATCCAGTGGTTGAACGATGGTGCAGCCCTGCTGCGCCCAATAGTCCTGAAGTGTCAGGATCAGGCCCTGAAAGGTCTTGGTATCAAACTTTTGCATGTTGGTTTCGCACGCGAGACAGTGAGTTTAAAAGAGTGTGCCAGTATACCCGCTGAGCGGAAGATAATCAGCCAGAATGACACTTGCCCGAGTTTGAAATCCCAAAGTGAACAGTATCAACATAAAATTGCCGCCTTTTGGGCATTTTTCTCAGAACACCACGCCGTACAGGTATTAGAAAATGTGTAAGTGGTAAAGTTGGGATGATGCTCAAATGAGCTGAAATCGGTTCGAAGAATGACAACAAGGAAGTATCAGGAATGAATTATCTGTCTACAAGTATTTGGATATACACGGTGAAAGCTTCTTTCATCGTTTTAGCGTGCGTTGGGCTTCTTCTGCTTGGCGTGAGCGGCCCACTTTTTTATACGCTGGGTATAAGTTTACTTTTTGCTGTTGGAGTATCGATCTACTTACACCAACTCAAAGAATGCGGAGTGGTGTATATCCCGGCAAAAAAAAGTAACTGGATAATTTATATTCACGGCATTCCGGTACGTGAATCTCTTAGCATGTTGAGTAATCCTTTTTTTGAGAATGAAAAAAAACTGAAGGCATTTTTCAGCAAATTGTTTGTGTTTAAAGCCATCATTCAGGTCTCTGCTCTTTATCTGACACTGCATCAGTCCTGGGATTACTTCACCTACTTTAGCTTGGGCTACATAGCAATACAGGCGATCATCGTTGTTACAGTGCTCATTTTGACGTGGCGACTTATTTGTACATGCCAGAATATCTTGATGATCTACCGGAAAGAGTGGCTTTTATTCGAGCGCGAAAATTCTCAAAGTGGATATGTTGCGGCTTTCTTTAAACGCTCAGTTAAAAAACAAACCGCCTTAGTCAGCGGTTTGGATTCACTATTAGCCTTGTAAGAGGGCGACATGCAGAAGCCTTTTAAAATCTCGCACTGATCCCCGCGTTGTACGAGGTCTGTTCGCCGGAATCCAGCCCGGCAGTTTGCGACACAGCGGCAAAGGCGGCGATGTTATCGGTGATCTGCACATTCGCACCGAGGGTCATGTCGACCCAGTCGTTATCCTGCTCACCGGTGGTACGGCTAAAGCGGGTACGGGTGGATTTTATCGCGCCGGTGGCAGTATAGGTGTCGTCCCCAAACTGGCGGTCATAGGTCACCTGCGCATACGGGTTCACGATGCCAAGCTCAGCATTGAGACGCCAACCCAGCGCGCCAATTTGCGAATGGGAAGTCTGATCGCCAAAGCGCATTGAGGTGCTGTTGTTATCCTTCTCCTCATAGCCATCGATTTGGCTGTAATCCCAGCTGTATTGAGCGACCGGGCCAGTTTTCAGCACCGGTAGAATCGGGAAGTCCCAGCCTGCGGTAACGCGCCCGCCGATCTGCTTGCCGTTGGTTTCGCCACTTTCAGTTCGGGTGGTCGGGCCAAGCTTCATACTGCGGTTAATATCGTCATAGTTCATCGAGCCATAATGGATATCGCCGTTGACCCAGCCGTTATCGGCGATTTTCACGCCGGTGAATGCGGTTGCCATCCAGCCACGCGTGCGGTAGTTGAAATTACCGGTCGGGTCCTGCTTGTCGTCAGCACCGGAGAGCATCACGCCCATCATCCAGCGTTCGGTCAACTGGTAGTCCAGACCGATATTCAGTGAATTAGTGGTCAGATCACCATCTCCTAACCCCAGTGATGGATTAAATTTGCTGTCAGCACTTTGCCCGGCATAACCACCGAACATCCCAAAAGTGCCAGAGTCATTATTTTGGGTGCGCAACTGCTGATAACGGCTGTCGAGTAACCCCTGCGTATTACGCGTTAGCGCCAGTGAGCCTTGGTTCAATGCTGTCACCTCAAGCGGGCCGTTGATCACCGACTGCATATAGTCGGCAATCAGGGCGTGGGCCTGCGGTGTCGGGTGGAAATGGTCGGCAAACAGGAAGGATTTACTGGCGTCAAAGCCTGGCAGATTGGAGGTACATTCCGAGGCCGACGTCCCGACCGGACACGCGGTACCGGCCGTGTTGGCGAAACCGTAGCGGGCCGGATCGGCGATCACTTCGTTGAACAAACCGTTGATATCAACACGCGCAATGTTACCGCCGGTCTTTGCCAACGCGATATCCTCAGTGGTGTTGTAGGTGTCGGTCAGGTCACCCGCCACGCTTTTCAGTGTGTCATAGGCGGCGATAAGTCCTTTTGAGAGCAGGTCCTGAACCAGTGCAGAATCCAGACCTGCGGTCGTTGAGGCCTTCAGCGCATTGTGAATCGCTTCGGTGCGAGCATCGGCATTCGGCGTGTCCTGAGCATTCAGGTATTTATAGGCAGCGTCTAACGCCTGCTGCTGTACTGGCAACAACCCAACCTGAATAATGCCCTCCATCAGCACAGGTGTCAGACCGATGTTTGGCACCGTTGGCACCACAACAGTGCCCGCTCCTGCTTTCAGTAAATCATTCACCTGCGACGCTGCCTGCGTGGCGCTGTTCGTCGCGATATCTACAGCTTTGATGGGGTTGAGGCTCAGCGCCGCGGCGGCTAAATCATTGCCGCCAATCCAGTGAACGTACAGGCCATTTGGGTCCGCTTTTCCCCCGGTTGAGGCCAAATAGCTTTTCACCTGGGCCTGCGTTGTGTAGTCCGAGTCCAGCCCCGGCACCGCCACACCTCCCCCTTCGGCGTAATTCAATCCACCCTGCGAAGAGGGTTTGAGCGTGGTGCCGATATTGTTCGCAAGAATTTCGTCGTAAAGCTGATGTGAGCTGCTGTCAAAGGTCCAGCGACCAATGTTACCGGTGTCGCTGAGGCTGTCGCCAAAGACATACATTTGGTCATAAGCCTGCGCCGGAGCGTAAATGCCCAGGCACAGCGCCGTCGCCAGCGCACCCTGCGCCAGACGGAAAATAGGAGCATTTTTGCGGATTATCGTTTTGCGGGTCATAGAGGTTTCCAAAAAGAAGCAAAGGTGAAAGTCAGTCAGAATGTAAGGATTCTGTAATTTGTGGTTTTGACTATGGTTCAGATTGGCGGGGGGTCAAGGTGGGGATGCATAAAACGGGACGTTGCAGAGTAATCTGATAAGTAACACTATGGGCCACTTTCATTACGGTAAGGGCAGACGACATGACAAGGTGCAGCTGGGTTTCCAAAGAGCCTATTTATCTCGACTACCACGACAAGGAATGGGGCGTCCCGGTCAAAGATAGCCGTGAACTGTTCGAAATGCTCTGTCTTGAAGGCCAGCAGGCCGGGCTGTCGTGGATCACCGTATTAAGAAAGCGCAATAACTACCGCCGCTGTTTCCATCATTTTGACCCGGTACGCATCGCCAAAATGACTGACGACGATGTTGAAACGCTGGTACTGGATGCCGGGATCATCCGCCATCGCGGCAAAATCAAAGCCATTATTGGTAACGCGCAGGCCTATCTGGCGATGCAGGCCAGCGGCGAGGACTTTTCAGCCTTCATCTGGAGTTTTGTTGACCACCAACCGGTCATCAATAATCCGCTCGGCCCGGAGGGTGTACCGGCAAAAACTGCCGTGTCCGATTCCATGTCTAAGGCGCTGAAAAAGAAAGGGTTTAAGTTTATCGGATCGACCATCTGCTACGCGTTTATGCAGGCCAGCGGATTGGTGAACGATCATCAATCTTACTGTTTCTGCCATCCGAAAAACCAGCCAGTATGATCCGCCGCTCAGCGCCTGCTGATATCGAAGCCATTATGCTGCTGTGGCTGCGCAGCACGCTGGCGGCCCATCCGTTTATTGATGAGTCTTACTGGTATGAAAGTGCCGCCATGGTGCGCGAGACCTTCCTGCCGCAGGCGACCACCTGGGTTTCCTGCGCCGAGGGGGATGAGATAAACGGCTTTATCAGCGTGCTGAATCAGCAGTTTATCGGCGCGCTGTTTGTTAAAGAGAGCGTTTATGGCCTGGGCGTGGCTCAGCAATTAATGCAGCAGGCGAAGGCGCAATTCCCGCTGTTGCTGCTTGAGGTCTATCAGCAAAACCACCGCGCCGTGGCCTTCTATCGCAAAGAGGGTTTTCTGGTGGTCAACGACACCCTGCACCCCGGCACCGGCCTCCCAACCTGGGTTCTGCGCTGGCACGCTCCGCTTTCCTCCCCACCTTTGTGAATCGTCCCAGCGTGTAAAAACAGAGTTCCGGAATACTCCTACTGCTTAACACCACGAAATTGCGCATAAAGAGCGCCACAATGCCGCATGGCCCATGTCTGCCGGTTGCACTTCTTTATGTTTTGACACGTTTTTGTTTGCAACTTGTGTTGAGCAACGCAGTCATAATGGAATCAATCCGGCTTGAAACAGAAAACATCCAGAAAGGAAATAAGATGAACAAAAGACTTATCGTGGTTGCAGGCGCCCTTTGCGTGACAATGGGCCTGTCAGCTTGTACCACCAACCCGTATACCGGCGAGTCTGAAGCAGGGAAATCAGGTATTGGTGCCGGTTTGGGTGCTGCGCTGGGCGCAGGTGTAGGGATGCTTTCATCTTCCAAAAAAGATCGCGGCAAAGGCGCCCTGATTGGCGCGGCGGCGGGTGCGGCTCTTGGCGGCGGCGCAGGCTATTATATGGATGTGCAGGAATCTAAACTGCGCGACAAAATGAAAGGCACCGGCGTCAGCGTAACCCGTCAGGGCGATAACATCGTGCTGAACATGCCAAACAATGTGACCTTTGATTCCAGCAGCAGCACGTTGAAACCGGCGGGTGCCAATACGCTGACCGGCGTGGCGATGGTGCTGAAAGAGTACCCGAAAACTGCCGTTAACGTGGTTGGCTACACTGACAGCACCGGTACCCGTGCGCTTAACATGAAACTGTCGCAACAGCGTGCAGACGGTGTCGGCAGTGCGTTGATCACCCAGGGTGTGGCGGGCAGCCGCGTTCATACCACCGGTGCCGGCCCGGATAATCCGATTGCCAGCAACAGCACCGAAGAAGGCAAAGCCCAAAACCGCCGCGTTGAGATCACCCTCAGCCCGTTGCAGTAAGTTTTTGCCAACGTTGACAGCGGGGCCGAAAGGCCTCGTTTTGCATGCTACGCTACGCGCCTGCCCTGCTGATGTGATATTCTTTCGCCCTCTGTTTCTTCCCCTTTTTCCGCGCCGGAACCTGCTATGTCACTGAAAGATATTGCTAAAGAACTCGGGTTATCCGTGACGACCGTCAGCCGTGCGCTGAACGGTTACAGTGACGTGTCGGCTGAAACTAAAGCGCGGGTTGAGGAAATGGCACAGCGGCGCGGCTACCGGCCGAACACCCTGGCCCGACGTCTTAAAATGGGCAAGATCGACGCCGTTGGCTTACTTTTCCCTTTCACTTCGCACCCCTTGAGCAACTCATCCTTTATCGGGATGGTCGGCTGCATTACTTCTGAGTTGGCGAAAAACGAAGTGGATTTGCTGCTGGTCGCTGATGAGCTTCCGCACTTTTCCTACAGTCGCCTGGTGGAAAGCAAACGCGTGGGTGCCATGCTGGTTGCCCATACGTTGGTGCAGGATCCACGCCTTCAGGATCTACAGCGGCGTAATTTTCCTTTCCTGGCGCTCGGCCGCAGCCAGCTGACCCATGATTACGCCTGGTTTGATTTTGATAACCGCGCAGGGATGGAAATGGCCGTGATGCATCTGGTTGGTCTCGGCCATCGGCGTATTGCATACCTTGGCGAAAATAATCATCAGTCGTTTATTGGCTTGCGTCGGCAAGGCTATCTCGAGGGAATGGCCACATCGGGTTTGACCGTTCCTCCTGAGTGGATACGCAAAGTCAGCCCCAGCCGTCGTGACGGTTATCTGGCAACCCGGGAGCTGATGGCGCTCCCGGTGCCGCCAACCGCCATTGTTTGTGACTGCAATATGCACGGCGAAGGCGCCGCCATGGCTCTGCATGAAGCCGGGCTGCTGCTGAGTGGAAAAGTCTCGCTGATCATTTATGATGGCCTGCCTGCGGACAGCCTGCCTGACGTCGACGTGACGGCCATCGTGGAAAATACCCGCGAAGCCGTGGGCAAACAGATTGCAGATATGACACTGGCTCTTATCTGCGGCGAAAAACCGTCTAACCTGCAGGTGTTATGGCAGCCTGTGCTGCAACCTGGCGCTACCGCTAACCCTCCCGTAAAAAATTAATTTTCCACGCTGTGTCACAAATACGGTGTTTTTTATTACGCATCCGAAACGTTTCGGATCAATGCTTACTCCACGTAAATAAGACTCCGAGAGCCGCAATACATGGAAAATGCCATCGTTCATCTCACCAGTGACAGCACCAGCCTGATCGTACGTTGTACCCCGTTCGCCGAAATTCTCTATTGGGGTCAGCGCCTCAACGGCTTCAGCACCGACGACCTGATTTCGCTCGGCCGTGCGGTGCCTAATGGGCGGATTGACGTCGATGCACCGGTAAATTTCAGCGCCGATTCCGGACGCGGCTCTTTCGGCACGCCCGGCGTGGAAGGCCATCGTGACGGTCTGGACTGGTCGCCGGTGTTCGATACGGTTGAGGTCCAGCAGCAGGGGAATCAGCTCACCATCATCACCAAAGATGCGATCGCTGGCCTGCAGCTGTGCAGCGAACTGCGTCTGGATCACAGCGGTGTGATGCAAGCGCGCAATACGCTGACTAACCTGAAGGCGGAAAATTATCAGGTGACGCGTCTCGCCGTCACCCTGCCGCTGCCGGAACGTGCCGACGAAGTGATGGCGTTTCACGGCCGCTGGATTAAAGAGTTCCAGCCGCACCGCACGCGCCTTGAACATGGCGGTGTGATTCAGGAAAACCGCCGTGGGAAAACGTCATCGGAGTATTTCCCGGCGATGGTGATCGGTCATCATGGTTTTAGCGAACAACAGGGTGAAGTCTGGGGTGTGCATCTTGGCTGGAGCGGCAATCATCGGCTGCGTGCCGATGTGAAAACAGACGGTCGCCGTCTGATGCAGGCCGAAGCGCTCTATTTTCCCGGCGAGCAGGTGCTTGAACAGGGTGAATCGCTGGAAACGCCATGGCTTTACGCCAGCTATTCGGCCAGCGGCCTCAACCCGATGAGTCAGCAATTTCACCGCTTTGTGCGCCAGCAGATTTTACGCTTCCCGACCAATAAACCACGTCCGGTACATCTCAATACCTGGGAAGGGATCTATTTTAATCACGACCCCAACTACATTATGCAGATGGCCACTCAATCGGCAGCGTTAGGCGTTGAACGCTTTATTATCGACGACGGTTGGTTCTGCGGGCGCGACCATGACCGTGCCGCGCTGGGCGACTGGTATTTGGATGAGAAAAAATACCCTCACGGCCTGAAACCGGTGATCGATCACGTCAAAAATCTGGGCATGGAGTTTGGTATCTGGGTCGAACCGGAAATGATTAACCCGGATTCAGACCTGTACCGCGCGCACCCTGACTGGCTGCTGGCGCTGCCGGGGTATCAGCAACCGACCGGTCGCCATCAGTTTGTTCTCGACCTGAATAATCCACAGGTATTTGATTATCTTGTGGAACGCATGAGCTGGCTGCTCGGTGAGCATGACGTGGACTATGTGAAATGGGACATGAACCGCGAAATTGTTCAGCCTGGCCACCAGGGCCGCGCCGCGCTGACTGCGCAAACCCAACAGTTTTACCGCCTGCTCGACGTGCTGGGCGAGCGATTCCCGCAGATTGAGTTCGAGTCCTGCGCCTCCGGCGGTGGACGTATCGATTATGAGGTGCTCAAACGCAGCCACCGCTTCTGGACTTCCGACAACAACGACGCGCTGGAGCGGCAAAAGATTCAGCGCGGCATGAGCTACTTCTTCCCGCCGGAAGTGATGGGCTCACACATCGGGAACAAGCGATGCCACGCCACCTCGCGCCAGCACAGTATTGAATTTCGCGGGCTGACGGCACTGTTTGGCCATATGGGTATTGAGCTGGACCCGGTTAAAGAAGGCAATGCAGAACGTGCCGGTTTTGCCCGCTATACCCGTTTACACCAGCAACTGCGTGAATTGCTGCACAGCGGCAACGTCTATCGCGTCGATCATCATGACGACACGATGCTGATCAACGGCGTGGTGAGCATCTGCCAGGATCGCGCAGTATTTTTAGTCAGCCAGCTGGCGATGCCAGCCTGGTCGTTGCCGGGCAATTTACGGGTGCCAGGGTTGGACACTCAGGCGCGCTACCGCGTCTCAATACTTGACGCACCCGTGCTGCTGGCGAACGGCCAGCCCGGTCACACCATGCGTAAACAGCCCGACTGGATGCAGCAACCGCAGGAACTCAGCGGCGAGTGGCTGGAAAAAGCCGGACTGGCGCTGCCGGTGCTGGACCCGGAAAGCGCCCTGCTGCTCAGCTTTGAACGCGTTTGAATAAAAACAAAAAACGCCGGTACTTCGGTGCCGGTTTTGATGGTTTCGGCAAGGAAATCACGATGAACCCTACACAAACTGACCGCGGTTGCTTCTACAAGAACAATCCAAATTTCTGGATTTTTGGTGCCTACTTTTTTCTCTATTTCTTCATCATGGCCACCTGTTACCCGTTCCTGCCTATCTGGTTGTCGGACGTTATTGGCCTGAGCAAAACGGAAACCGGTATCGTTTTCTCCAGCATGTCGCTGTTCGCCATTCTTTTTCAGCCTATTTTTGGGGTGATTTCCGACAAGCTGGGGCTAAAAAAACACCTCCTTTGGATCATCGCCGTCCTGCTGTTTCTGTTCGCACCGTTCTTTATTTATATCTTCGCGCCGCTGCTCAAACTGAACATAGTGCTCGGGGCAATTCTCGGTGGGGCTTATATCGGCTTTGTGTTTGCCGGGGGCTCAGGGGCCACCGAGGCGTATATCGAACGGGTGAGCCGCAACAGCCATTTTGAATATGGCAAAGCACGGATGTTCGGCTGTTTTGGCTGGGGAATTTGTGCCTCGACGGCGGGAATTCTGTTTAATATCAACCCAAATATCGTTTTCTGGATGGGTTCTGGGGCGGCGCTTCTCCTGATGGTATTGCTGCTGATCTCCCGTCCGCAGGAGAATAAGAATGCGCAGGTGCTGGATAAACTCGGCGCCAATCAGCCGCAAGTTTCGCTGAAAACGGCGGCATTGTTATTAAAAGAGCGCAAATTGTGGATGCTGATTTTATACGTGGTCGGCGTCGCCTGCGTGTATGACGTATTCGATCAGCAGTTCGCCACCTTCTTCAAAACCTTCTTCGCCTCACCGCAGCAGGGCACGGAGATGTTTGGCTTTGTGACTACCGCCGGTGAGTTGTGCAACGCCATCATTATGTTCTGCTCACCGTGGATCATTAACCGCATCGGCGCAAAAAATACCTTGTTATTGGCAGGGACAATTATGTCGATTCGCATTGTCGGCTCGGCGTTCGCCACCACCGCCACCGAAGTGGTGCTGCTAAAAATGCTGCATGCGCTGGAAGTGCCATTCCTGCTGGTGGGTGTATTCAAGTACATCACACAGATTTTTGATGTCCGGTTCTCGGCAACCCTCTATCTGGTGGGGTTTAATTTTGCCAAACAGCTGGCGGCAATTTTCCTTTCGGCCTTCGCCGGTAGTTTGTATGACCGTATTGGCTTCAGCGATACCTATCTGATCCTCGGCGCCATTGCCTTCTCGGTTACGGTGATCTCTGCCTTTACGCTGAGCGGCAGGGGCAAAACACCGGTCGGTGCAGAGCACACTGGGGTAGCCGCCAAAGCGGAAGGAATAAGCTGAAAGCCGCGTCGCGCTGGGTTTTACGGATACAGCCTTTCCGCACTGTGTGCTAGTCTCCTGTGGTTGAGCATTCAGGGGGAAAGGGTTTGAGTAAAAATCAGGAGCCAGGCAGCGCCGTTCGGGCCACCATACGTGACGTCGCCAGCGCGGCAAAAACCGGTAAAACCAGCGTTTCGCGCTATCTGAATGGCGAGAAAAATCTGCTTTCTGACGATCTGAAAGAGCGGATTGAACGGGCCATTGCCCTGCTGAATTATCAACCGAGCCAGATGGCGCGTAGCCTGAAAAGCGGCCAGACACGGCTGATTGGCCTGATCCTGGCTGATATCACCAATCCCTATTCTGTCGACGTCATGCGCGGGGTGGAAGCGGCCTGCCGCCAGCAAGGGCTGACGCTGTTGGTGTGTAATACCAATAACCAGCTTGATCAGGAAAAACACTACCTGCAACTGCTCAGCAGCTATCGCGTCGACGGTATCGTAGTCAACGCGGTCGGCATGCGGGAAGCCGCCATTTCCACCCTGCAGCAGGCCCATTTACCGATGGTGCTGATCGACCGCAAAGTGGCAAATTTCTCCTGCGACGTCGTAGGTCTGGACAATGCGCAGGCCACCACCATGGTGACCGATCATCTCCTGCAACAGGGCTTCGAAGCGATTTTATTCGTCAGTGAGCCGATGACCATTAATACCCGTCTCGACCGTCTGCACACGTTCTTGCAACGTATGTCACGTGAACCGCAGCACATCGCCGAGCAGGGTGAGGTTGAGCTCAGCGACACCACGGGGCTGGAAAGCTTGTTGCGCAATTTTGTCTCGCGCTATCCGCAAAAGCGGAAAGCGGTGCTGGCGGCTAACGGCGCGCTGACGCTGCAGGTTGCCCGGGCGATGCGGCGCATGGAACTGGTGTGGGGTGAGGACATCGGCCTGCTGGGCTTTGATGAACTCGAGTGGGCTGAACTCGCCGGCGTCGGTATCACCACCCTCAAACAGCCGACGTACGACATGGGCGTCGCTGCACTCGAGCAGCTGGTGACCCGGATTCAGGGCAGTCAGGAACCGATCCGCGAGCAGGCATTCTCTGGTGAACTGATTGTGCGCGGCTCAACGGCAAAAGACTGACTCCTCCTTCTCCCCTTTAACGTTCCTGACCACCTAAACTTCGTGAGCGGGATCATACTTTTCAGTCTTGTATCTTTTTTATGGAACCGGTCCCAGTTAACGTGAATTGGGATGCAGCAAATGCTTAACAAAAATCCACACGCTGTTTAACCGTCTAAGATTGAACATTGACCCACGTTTCGGGGCCGCTTTTTACAAGGATATTTGAGATGAAAAAAGAAATTGTGGTGGTGATGGCTGCTTACGGGAATGACAACGTGAAGGCACTGGGTGGGCAGGCTGCTCTGCTGCCAGTGATTGCTGATGCGGGTGCTGACGGCGTAGAAATTCGCCGCGAATTGTTTACTGAATCTGATCTCAACAATCTGGCGGCTTTTGCGAAAAACATCCGGCAGAAAAATTTATTTACCGTTTATTCCGTGCCGGAATCCCTGTTTGTTAAGGACGGCAAAGTTAACCCGTCGCTGCCAACGTTTTTGGACGAAGCCGCAACGCTGGGAGCGCGCTCGCTGAAAGTAGCCCTGGGGTATTTCAACGCGGGTGAGGACCTTACACCGCTGAAAGTCATATTGGGAGAACACCCGGTAAAACTGGTGGTAGAGAACGATCAGACCTCAGATTGCGGCATTTTATCGCAGATGAACGCCTTTATGTTCGCCGCTCGCGCCCTGCATTTACCGCTGACCATGGCCTTTGATATGGCCAACTGGTTATGGGTCGGCCAGGATCCGATGGCAGCGGCTGATTTAGTGGCGCAGCACGTCGGCTATGTTCACGTTAAAGCCGCAGAGAAGCGCGGAGACAAATGGCACGCCGTCGCACTGGATGATTCCGACGGTAGCTGGAAACCGCTGCTGGCAAAACTGCCGCAGGACGTACCGCGGGGCATTGAATTCCCGTTGGTGGGTGAGGATCTGACCGCCGTGACCCGCCATTACGTTGAAATGCTGCGTAAGGACGCGGCGCAGGCATAGGAGCTAAAATATGTCGCAATTCCCCTCTCACGCCGCGCTGGATGTGGTCACCGTCGGCGAAGCTATGGCGATGTTTGTCGCCTGTGAAACCGGCCCGCTGGAAGAGGTGACGCAGTTCACCCGCCAGGTCGCCGGTGCCGAACTCAATGTCGCTATCGGGCTGTCGCGCTTAGGGTTGAAGGTTGGCTGGGCCAGCCGCGTGGGTGATGACGTGTTTGGCCGCTTCGTGCTTAAACAGCTGGAAAAAGAGCGTATTAATACCGCTCAGGTGACGGTAGATAACAACTTTGCCACCGGTTTTCAGCTGAAATCCAAAGAGACTGGAGGCTGCGACCCACGCGTTGAGTACTTCCGTAAAAACTCGGCAGCCAGTCACCTTTCGGTCGCCGATTTTAACCCCGATTACTTCTGCACCGCCCGGCATCTGCACCTGTCTGGCGTCGCCGCAGCGCTGTCAGATACGTCGCTGGAGCTGTCGAAACTTGCTGCGCAGGAGATGAGAAAGGCAGGAAAAAGCCTCTCTTTCGACCCAAATCTGCGTCCGGTGCTGTGGCGCAGCGAACAGTTCATGCGTAAAGAAATTAATGCGCTGGCCTTCGCCGCCGACTGGGTATTGCCAGGCCTTAGCGAAGGCCAGTTGCTGACCGGCGAGCAAACGCCGGAAGGTATTGCCGATTTTTACCTCAATCAGGGCGTAAAAGCCGTGATCATCAAAACGGGCCCGGACGGCGCCTGGTTCAAAAATGCCGACGGCGAGCAGGCACAGGTCGCGGCCTGTAAAGTCAAGAACGTGGTCGATACCGTGGGCGCCGGTGACGGTTTTGCGGTCGGGCTGATCAGCGCATTGCTCGAAGGGCTGACGCTGGAGCAGGCGGTGAAACGCGGCAATAAAATCGGCAGTCTGGCCGTACAGGCCGTGGGCGACAGCGAAGGGTTACCGACGCGAGAGCAGTTAGATCGCGCATAACCCGCGCCGTTTTCACCTGCTTTGCTACACTTACTTAGCACCCTATATAACAGAAAATAACGCACATCAGTCGCGAAACTGAGGATAAAATTCATGAACGAAGCCAAAATCGCCATCAGACGTTGGTGGTATATCATGCCGATCGTGTTTATCACCTACAGTCTGGCCTATGTCGATCGCTCCAATTTCAGCTTCGCGTCTGCGGCGGGCATCAATGATGATCTGGGCATCACCAAAGGGATGTCCTCACTGCTGGGTGCCCTGTTTTTCCTCGGCTATTTCTTCTTCCAGATCCCTGGCACTATCTATGCCGAACGCCGCAGCGTCAGGACACTGATTTTCTGGTGCCTGCTGCTGTGGGGCGGTTTCGCTTCCCTGACCGGCGTGGTGACAAACATCCCGATGCTGGCAGCAATCCGCTTCGCACTCGGGGTGGTGGAAGCCGCCGTCATGCCCGCCATGTTGGTGTACATCAGTAACTGGTTCACCAAATCTGAACGCTCTCGAGCCAATACCTTCCTGATACTCGGCAATCCGGTCACGGTACTGTGGATGTCCGTGCTGTCTGGTTATCTGATCCATGCCTTCGGCTGGCGTGAAATGTTCATCTTCGAAGGCATTCCGGCAGTGATCTGGGCAGTGTGCTGGTGGTTCCTGGTGAAAGACAAACCGGAACAGGTGAACTGGCTGACGCAGGATGAGAAAAAAGCGCTGGCAGACCAGTTGGCAAAAGAGCAGGAAGGCATCAAGGCGGTACATAACTACGCCGAAGCGTTTAAATCCCGCAATGTGATCCTGCTGTGTATGCAATATTTTGCCTGGAGCATCGGGGTGTATGGTTTCGTGCTGTGGCTGCCGTCGATTTTGCGCAGCGGCATGCAGATGGGTATGGTGGAAGCAGGCTGGCTGTCATCCGTGCCTTATCTGGCCGCGACGATTGCCATGATTATCGTGTCATGGGCGTCGGACAAAATGCAGAACCGCAAGATTTTTGTCTGGCCGCTGCTGCTGATTGGTGCGTTGGCATTCTTCGCCTCATGGGCGGTCGGCCCGAATAATTTCTGGGTCTCCTACTCGTTGCTGGTGATCGCCGCGGCCGCCATGTACGCCCCTTACGGCCCATTCTTCGCCATCATTCCTGAGATGCTGCCAAGAAATGTCGCTGGCGGCGCCATGGCGCTGATCAACAGCCTTGGGGCGCTCGGCTCGTTCTTCGGATCCTGGTTTGTCGGTTATCTCAACGGCAACACCGGCAGTCCGGCGGCCTCGTTTATTTTCATGGCCGTCTCTCTGCTGGTCTCAGTGGTACTGACGCTGATGGTAAAACCTGAGCAAACCTCTGCCAAACCGCAATCAGTTTGATTCAATGCCTGTTTATCAATTACTTAATTTGGAGTCTGTGATGAAGCCGTCTATCGTTTTGTATAAGAAGCTCCCTGCCGACCTGCATCAGCGTCTGGAACAACATTTTTCTATCGTCGAATTTGAAGGCATTACCGATCAGAACCGCACCACAGTGTTTGATGCCCTGCAACAGGCTGAAGGGCTGATTGGTTCAGGCGGCGCAGTGAATAAAGAGCTGCTGGACCACGCGCCACGCCTGCGTGCTGTCTCGACCATCTCGGTCGGCTACGACAATTTTGATGTCGATGAGCTGACCCGTCGCGACATTCCCTTGATGCATACTCCGACCGTACTGACCGAAACCGTGGCCGATACCGTGATGGCGCTGGTGCTCGCCACCGCCCGCCGCGTGGTGAACGTCGCGGAACGCGTGAAAGCCGGAGAGTGGACCAGCAATATTGGTGCCGACTGGTTTGGGGTCGACGTACACCACAAAACTATCGGGATCATCGGCATGGGCCGCATTGGCCTCGCCGTGGCACAGCGTGCGCATTTCGGCTTTAACATGCCGGTACTTTACAATGCGCGCAGCCAGCATAAAGCGGCCGAAGAGCGTTTCGGCGCGAAGAAATGCGAGCTCGATGAACTGCTGGCGAAGTCAGATTTTGTCTGCGTATTGCTGCCACTGACCGATCAGACCTTCCACACCATCGGCAAAGATCAGCTGGCAAAAATGAAGTCCAGCGCCATTTTGATCAGCGCAGGCCGAGGCCCGGTGATTGACGAAAAAGCGCTGATCGCCGCGCTGAAAGAGGGCACGATCCACGCAGCAGGGATGGACGTGTTTGAAACCGAGCCGCTACCAAAAGATTCACCGCTGCTCAGTCTGCCAAACGTCGTGGCACTGCCGCACATCGGTTCCGCCACCCACGAAACCCGTTACGGCATGGCCGCCTGCGCGGTGGATAATCTGATCGCCGCTCTGACCGGCGAAGTCAAAGAAAACTGTGTTAACCCGCAGGTATTGAAGAAATAAACCGTCCGGATAATGCATAAAATGCCGCCTGCGGGCGGTATTTTTTTGTCTGTCGTTGCGTAACAACGCATTTCAACTCGCCACGTCCGATTGCACTGTTTTGCAGCAAACGTTATGGTGGGCGTCACATTCTGATAACACACAAAGCTTGCTATGACGTTTTCTGTTTTCGGCGATAAATTTACCCGTTTCACAGGCATTAGCCGCCTGATGGGCGATATGAATGATGGCTTGCGCACGCCAGGAGCAGTGATGCTCGGCGGTGGGAACCCTGCGCAAATACCGGAGATGCAGGACTATTTCCAAACGCTGTTAACCGGGATGTTGGCGGAAGGCAAGCTGACCGAAGCCCTGTGCAACTACGACGGCCCACAAGGCAAAGATGTTCTGCGACACGCACTGGCTGATCTGCTCAAAAAAGAGTTGGGCTGGGAGCTGGATGCGAAAAATATCGCGCTGACCAATGGCAGCCAGAGCGCCTTCTTCTATCTGTTCAACCTGTATGCTGGCCGCCGCGCCGACGGCTCGATGGCAAAAGTTCTGTTCCCGCTGGCGCCGGAATATCTCGGCTATGCCGATGCCGGGCTCGACGAAAATCTGTTTGTTTCTGCTAAGCCCAATATTGAGCTGCTGCCGGAAGGTCAGTTCAAATACCACGTAGACTTCGACCATCTGCATATTACTGAGGATATCGGCCTGATTTGCGTGTCACGCCCGACCAACCCAACCGGCAACGTGATCACCGATCAGGAGTTACTGCGTCTCGACGCCCTGGCGCAGCAACACGACATTCCGCTGCTGATCGACAACGCTTACGGCGTGCCTTTCCCCAGCATTGTCTTCACCGAAGCCACACCGCTGTGGAACCCGAACATTATTCTGTGCATGAGCCTGTCGAAGCTCGGCCTGCCGGGTTCGCGCTGCGGTATTGTGATTGCGGACGAGAAGGTGATCACCGCCATCAGCAACATGAACGGCATTATCAGTCTGTCACCGGGCAGCGTCGGCCCTGCGATTGCCAATGAGATGATTGCCCGCGGCGATCTGCTGCGTTTGTCTGAAGAGGTGATTAAGCCTTTCTATTATCAACGCGTGCAGGAAACCATTGCCACGCTGCGCCGCTATCTGCCAGCGGAGCGGTGTTTGATCCACAAGCCTGAAGGCGCGATTTTCCTCTGGTTATGGTTTAAAGACCTGCCGATCAGCACCGAAATCCTTTATCAACGCCTGAAACAGCGGGGTGTACTGATGGTGCCGGGGCACTACTTCTTCCCGGGGCTGGAACATCCGTGGCCGCATACGCATCAATGCATGCGCATGAACTACGTGCCTGACGGCGAGCAAATTGAGCGTGGAGTGAAGATTCTGGCTGAAGAAGTGGAAAAGGCCCACGCCGAAAATCAGTCATTCTGAATTCAGGCCATAAAAAAACAGGAAGACAACTGTCTTCCTGTTTTTCATTACGCCAACACGATCAGGTGTTCTGGTTTTCTAATGCCGGTTGTTCGGTACCGATCGCAATTTTCTGTGGCTGCAGCGCTGGCGGTACATCACGGACCAGGCTGACGTGCAGCAGGCCGTTGGTGAACTCAGCGGCAGAGACATGCATATGCTCAGCCAGCGTGAAGCTCAGGGTAAAAGGCTTGATCACTAACCCCTGATGCAGGTATTCCACTTTGGTTTCCTGTTGTTCAGGCGTACCGCTGATGGTCAGACGCGGCCCTTCAACTTCAATATTCAAATCACTCTGTTTGAACCCTGCCAATGCCAGCGAGATGCGATAGTGATTATCGTCTGATTTCTCGATGTTATACGGAGGGAACGCATGATCGGCACCCTGCATAGAGCTTGCCAGTTTATCGAAACCGATCCACTGACGCAGTAATGGAGAAATATCATAATTACGCATAGGTAACTCCTTCTGTGAAGCGAGATAGTGTGATCGTCACGGCTTTATCGGCGTGACGTTTCTGCTCCCTGACGGCGAGCAAATAGATTTTAAAATGGTTGTCTGTTATCCGTTATCTGTGGTCAGAATTACCGAATATCAATACGACGCGGTTTGGAAGATTCCGGGACAACGCGTTCGAGATCGATGTACAGCAAACCGTTAACCAAATTGGCAGATTTAATTTGAATGTGTTCAGCCAGCTGGAATTTACGCTCGAAATTACGTTCGGCGATGCCCTGATATAAATAGGTACGTTCTGCTGCAGCGTCTTTATGAGCACCTTTGACCAGTAACATATTATCGTGAGCCGTGATATCCAGCTCAGACTCAGCAAAACCGGCCACCGCAATAGCGATGCGATAATGATTTTCATCCACCAGCTCGACATTATATGGCGGGTAACCCCCACTCTGACTCTGGCCGGATTCCATTGAATTAAATAAACGGTCAAAACCAATAGCAGAGCGGTATAACGGGGATAAATCTAAAGTACGCATGGGTGCTTCTCCTGAACATGCAGCGAGTCGGTTTTTAATGACCTTCCATTGGGACAGGTCCATAACGCGTCATACCCTTACGGCGTATGCTTTTCCTGCGTCGTGTGATAAAAATGGCGACGGAAATGGGTATTTCAAGTGACGAATAGAAAATTTATTTGGCAATGTTCTTCAGAATCGTCAGGCAATATTAAAAATGAATTCAGGGAATACGGACTCTTTCCGGCAGGATCTCAATTATCCCTTACACTATAAGCAATGTGATTGGGCAATGGCGTCAATCACGACAGATTAAATTGAGACGGCCACCACAGAGCCACACCTTGCTTTGTAAAATTTTTTGGCTGAATGATATAAGTCACCTTTGACGATAAATCCTTGGCCCGACAGCATGAGATGAGTTCGACCATGATGAAAAGAGTTTTACTGCCGCTCGTGACAGGATGTGCTTTTCTATCGACCAGCGGTTGCTCCAGTGTGATGACACACACCGGGGGGCATCAGGGTTATTACCCGGGGACGCGCGCCGATGTGACGATGATGGGCAGCGATGAGACCAGTTGGGCCATGACGCCTTTATTAATTATCGATCTGCCTTTCAGTGCCCTGCTCGATACGCTGCTATTACCCTATGACTATTATCGTCAGGGGAATCAGAACACCCGCGATCGCATCAAGGCCAGTGAAGAACACAATCTGGCGCTCAGCAACGGCGTGGATATCGACCACGTACCGCCAATGACGGCGACGACACATTCACAGAAGTCATCGCCCCACAAAAAATAGCCGTTTTCAAAAAATTGACGAGTAGCCGGCCTGTGCAGGCCGGTACTCTTCGCTTAGCGGCTGTAAGTGACCACGATCTGGGCAAATTCCCCACACTGACGCATAAACGCCACTTTTTTGCCGTCGGGTGAAAACACCACCGCATCAGCGCAGGGTGCCACCCCGGTTCTCTGCGTCAGCCGTTGCATCTCTCCACTTTCCACGTCAAGTTGCATCACGCTGTTGTCACTGACTAACGCCAAACTGCGGCCATCTGGGCTCCAGCTAAAGGCGGATTGAATGCCTGTAGCAGCATGGCTGATTTGCCGCGGTTCACCGCCGTTGGGCGAAACGGTCCAAAGTTGAACCACACCCCGCTCGTCATTCATCAGGAAAGCAATGGCTGAGCCGTCGGGTGAGGCACGCAGCCAGTGCCGCGGTTGTTGGGCGATCCCCCTGGCGGTAAATGTAATACGCCGCTGTTCAACCCCTGCCGGTGGTGCGGGCAGCGTGGTCGACGTACCCTGTAGTGGTTTTTCACCGGCCTGCATGTAATCGTTGTCCTCCCGGGGTAAATCCACCACAAAGATTTCCGGTTGTTTTTCTCCCGAAGCAGAACGGGTATCTCCGATAAATGCCAGCGCCCAGCGTTGACGACGACCATCCGGTTTCAGATAGCCCTCATGCCCGATCCATCCCTCTTCGTAAGCGCGGTTAATCTCGTCGCTGCCCGGCTGAGGATCGGCCACGGTCTGGCTGACGAGCACGCTGAAATGGCTGCCGTCATATTCACGCGGATGCTTTTTGGGCGATATAACCTGATGGGAGGCAAGAGCGACACCGACGTTACGCAGATCGAGCGCCGGGTCCAGCTCATGCATGACGTGATCGTTATAGGTAAAGCTCAGACGGCTGCCATCGGGGCTAAAGACATGTACGTGCGTACCGCCACGCAGGGCACCTGGCGTAAAGGGCGCGGTGATATCGAGCGCATCCAGCGTGATGGCCGGTGATGGCAACGGTTCGCTGACAATCACGCCGCGGCGATGGTGAAAATCATACTGCCAGCCACTGTCCGGATTTTCGGGGCCATGAATAAACGCATAACGCGCCGGATCGTGCGGGCTGACCGTCGCGACGCCCACATGTGCGCCAGGAGGAGCCTGATATATCTTCTGCACTTCGCCGGTTTCAACGTTCACCCGCTCAATCGTTGAGCCGGTAAAAGAGCCGCCATGCGGACGGACATCGTAGACCAGCCACTGACTGTCCGGCGTCCAGACATTAATGTTGGTCAGCTGATGTCCGCGCGCATCAAAAGTGAGTTGTTTTTCAGCCATTTTCTCGGGTAAGTCCTGCAATATACGAAGCGGTAAGCCTACGACAGCCATGTAACAGTGGCAATCGCAAAAAAAATAACCCCGCCATGCACAATCCATAGCGTGGTTATTTTTATGATGTTAACGCAATGAAATCACTCATCCCCTACGCGTTTTACTTCCCCGACCAGGAATATATAAGATAGCGCGCCCAAAAGAGCTACAATGGAAATATAAATCAGGGAGGGAGCGAAACCATAATATTGCGCTAAATATCCAACCACCAACGGCACAGTAATACCGCCAAGTCCCCCGGAAAGATTAAACACCCCGCCCGTTAACCCAATGAGGCGTGCTGGCGCAAGTGATGAAACCAGCGACCAGGTAATAGAGGCAAAACCATTTCCGAAAAAGGCCAACGCCATCAATATCATGATCCACTTCGGGTCGTTGGTATAATTCGCACCCATGATGCAAGTGGATAATAACAGACCGCAGATAATAGGTAATTTACGGGAAAAGCCAATTGATTTCCCTTTACGCACCAATTTATCCGCCACCAAGCCTGACAGCAGAACACCCAAAAAGGCCGCGAGGAAAGGTACTGTCGTCATAAAACCAGCAGTTAAAGCGGAAATATGTTTTTCTTGGGTTAGATAGTTGGGGAACCAGGTCAGAAAGAACCACAACATTGAGGCGACTGCAAATTGCCCAAAATAAACACCCACTAATTTATGATGGAATACCAGCTTCCAGTCCGCCGCAGTTAATGGTACTCGATTCTTTTTCTCGACCAGCGCATCACCATCTACCATTCCCCCACCGGCACGAATGTATTCCAGTTCAGCGGCATTGATACCTTTACTTTTACGTGGCGACTGATACACAAAGAGCCACACCACAGACCAAAGAATGCCAACACCCCCGGTGATGAGAAACACCCAATGCCAGCTTAGCATTTCCTGTATCCAGATGAGCAATGGAGTCAGGAAAGCTAAGCCGACAAACTGCCCGGAGGTGTAAAAACCCACTGCAGATGCTCGCTCACGTTCCGGAAACCAGCTGGTGACCATTCGGTTATTGGTCGGAAACGCCGGAGCTTCAAACATCCCGGTCACCGCACGTAAACCGATCAATGAAGCCAACCCGCCCGCAAACCCCTGAAGCAGAGTGGCTATAGACCAACCCAAAATAGCAATAAAATAGGTTAGCCTCGAACCCACCCGATCAAGGAACCAGCCGCCTGGTATCTGACTAATTGTGTAAGTCCAGGCAAAAGCAGAGAAGATATATCCCATTTGTGTTTTGCTGATCCCAAACTCTTGTTGAATATGGGCAGAGGCTACGGCCAGATTTGCACGATCGACATAACAAATAACGACGGTGAAAAATATCATAAGCAACGTAATATAACGCCGTTTCGTTGGCCTTTCGATGTGTAGGGTCTTATCCATTTTTATTTCCTATTAATGGCTATTATATAAAAAAGACGTGAGAGTGACTCAGAAATACCCCTGATGTTTTAATGATTACTTCCCGAACATTTAAAATTATTTTTTGAGTTAATCTCTTACCATTCAGCGATTGCACCGTCGGGATATCGCCAAAGAGGATTGCGCCAATCCGGTGCATTTTTACTGCGCTCAATCACTAGCTCTTCATTAATATCCACACCTAAACCTGGCTTATTCGGTGGATAGAAATATCCATCATTCATTTTGAAGTCATCTTTATTAATAACATAATCCAGTAATTCAGCGCCCTGATTATAATGAATGCCCATACTCTGTTCCTGTAAAACGGCATTACGGGATACAAAATCAATATGCAGGCAAGCAGCCAAAGCAATCGGCCCCAGCGGACAGTGTGGTGCCAGTGCTACATCATAAGATTCAGCCATTGAGGCAATCTTGAAGCACTCCGTGATCCCACCGGCATGGGACAGATCAGGCTGCACAATCGCTAAGCCACCGTCAGCCAAAACGCGTTTGAAATCAAACCGCGAAAACATGCGCTCACCCGCAGCAATCGGAATGTGTGTCTGCGCAGCAAGGCGCGGATAATATTCGGCCTGCTCGGCTAAAACGGGTTCTTCGATAAACAGCGGACGGTAAGGTTCGAGCTCTTTGATTAGCACTTTTGCCATAGGTGCACTGACGCGGCCATGGAAATCCAGACCAAATTCTATCTCGTTACCAAATTCACCGCGTATTTTCGCAGCCTGTGCCACTGCAGCATCTATCTGACGGGCATTCTCGATAATGCCCATTTCTTCGCAACCGTTCAGTTTAAATGTATCAAAACCAATGCCGCGTAATTTATTGATGCCATCAATCAGTTCAGCAGGCCTGTCGCCACCGACCCAACTGTAGGCTTTGATTTTATCGCGAACCAATCCACCAAGAAGTTGATAGACCGGGACACCCAACGCTTTGCCTTTAATATCCCACAAGGCCTGATCGATACCCGAAATGGCACTCATCAGGATCGGACCGCCGCGATAGAATCCACCTCGGTAAAGTGTTTGCCAGATATCGTTGATACGCGCCGGATCCTGACCGATAACATACTCACTGAGCTCGTGGACAGCCGCTTCAACACTGCGTGCGCGCCCTTCAATGACCGGTTCACCCCAGCCGACAATGCCTTCATCCGTTTCTATCTTCAGAAACATCCAGCGCGGAGGTAAACGATAGGTGGTGAGTTTGGTGACTTTCATTGTGTTGCGTCCTTATAAGCTTTAATAAATGCATCCGCCTGCTTCACCGTGGTTTCTGGTGTCTGGCCCGCACGGTATAAATCCCCCCCCAGACCGGCTCCCACGCACCCTGCACGCATGTACATACTCAGGTTTTCTGGGGTCACGCCGCCAACAGCAAAGACCGGAACATCGGCAGGAAGTACCGCTTTCAACGCGTTGATGTAGTCAGGGCCGAATGCAGAGGAAGGGAATATCTTCAATGCCTGCGCACCTGCATCCAGTGCATTGAACGCTTCCGTTGCAGTGGCGCATCCGGCACATACCGTCATGCCAAGTTCAACTGCGCGGCGGATAACATCCGGGCTCATATTCGGCGTCACCACCAGTTTGCTGCCCAGAGAATGCAACACATCGACCTGTTCAGGTTTCAGAACCGTACCCGCTCCCAGAAGAGCACGGTGCCCAAAAGTATCTACCGCCAGTTGAATGCTGGTTTGCCAGTCAGGAGAATTGAGCGGGATTTCAATCGCATCAAATCCCGCCTCCAGCAGCACAGAAATATGCTGATTCACTTCCTGCGGGCGAACCCCACGCAAAATAGCAATCAACGGAATTTTAGTGGTCCATTGCATTAACGATTCTCCTGATACCTGATTGAAATGCCCGATCGCCATCCAGAGCCTGCCAGTGAATTCCGGCCAAATCGAGAGCCTGTCCATAGCGTTTGGTTAATTGCGGGTTACCGATAATGGTTATGCGGTGTTGGCGGCCAAAATGGCCAAGCATTTGAGCCACTTCGCTTCCAATAAGCAGCCCGGATAACTCATCACTGACCGCCGTTTTATCCAGGCGGTTGAGCACATGGGCAGCACGAACTTCAAATAAGCGACCCATGATTTCGGGATGGTCATAGCCGGTGTGCAGTGCCTGACGGAAGACGTCGGCAGCGTGCTGTTGCTGAGGTAACCCTTTCCCAATCAGAGAAGAGGACATTAGAAGATGATGCAACTCACCGGTCATGGCGGTACGGAAATGACAAATCTGGCCGTTTTCAACCTGCACCCATTTGGTGTGAGTCCCAGGCATCAGATAAAGGGAGGAAGGTGATTCGCTGCAAGCCCCCAAAATTTGAGTCTCTTCACCGCGCATGACGTTGCAATTGTCATCGCGTTCGATGCAGATCCCCGGCACAATCCAGGCTTTAACTGGCATTGCTGCTTCGACGGAAAAGAGATGGTGGCCGAGATCGTCAAGCGAAACGGGGGCCGCCAGATAAGGCACATCCACCCAACCCGCGTTACTCCCGATCATGCCAGCCATGATCACCGGCAGATTGAATGATTGCCACGGGGCTATCACTTCGCTGAAGACCTGTTGTGGCGTTTTACCATCTAGCCGGGTTATCCCCTGCACGGAACTGAGTTGCGCAGTGCACTCCCCCTGTTGGTATAAAGAAGCGCGCAGGTTGGTTGATCCCCAATCAAGCGCGATATAGCTTGCTGTCATGTAATGTCCTTGAGTCGTTTCGTCGAAGAGGCGATCATTTTCAATGCTGCCTGCTCTGCTGCATTAGCATCCTGATGCCGGATCGCGTTGAATAAATCCTGATGCTCACGCAATGTCAGCGTCATATTGCTGTCATCCGCCATATAAGTTCTTTCAAATACCGCTCGCTGCAACGAGCTGATAGCAATACTCAGCTGCTGTAACACCGGGTTATGTACCGCCGCCAGCACCGCTTCATGGAAAAGAATATCCGCTTCGTTAAACGCATCCCGATCCTGATGGTTAGCAATCATGCTATTGAGCGCTTCTTCGATCACCGCCAGTTCTCCGGATGTCGCCCGCTCTGCTGCCCAGCGGGCAATCGTTGGTTCAACCAGGTTTCGCACCTCACTCATCGCTGCAATCAGACGCGGATCATAGTCACTGGCAAGCACCCATTGGAGAACGTCGGTATCGAGGTAATTCCAGTGATTACGTGGACACACGAAGGCACCCCGGTATCGCTTGATTTCGACCAACCTTTTCGCCGTCAAAGAACGGAGGACTTCCCTAATGATGTTGCGGGAAGTATCAAATTGCTCACACAGCTCCACTTCGGAAGGAAGCGCTGCGCCGGGAATGTATTTTCCACTTACGATCTGCTGCCCCATCTCAATGACAATTCGGTCTGTTTTGCTTAATTCGAGTGCATTCATAAAAACTCCAGGCTGAAAGAGAAAAACTTACTTTACCGTTCAGACCCTCGCTGGTCTTCGAATTGCTGCACAATCTGTATTGAATCCTTATTAACAATGCGAACATTGTAGTACTACTTATATTAATAGTACTACAATGTGGATCACAAAACAGACAGCCTGTATTTATGAAAAATGAGGGTATGAAAGAAGCGTCACAGGAAAAGAAAGAGGGGGGAGCTTATTAATTTATTGAAATATAATAATAAAAGAGTGAATTCTGGGTTTTAAATGAAAACAGCCTGTTCTGAGTTTAAATTAAACAGGCTGAGCAATCTGGAGGTTATTATTGTTCTAAAACGAATTTCTCAATGGCGAAAGCCACACCATCTTCCATATTGGTTTTGGTCACAAATTGGCTGACCGCTTTTACACTGTCCAGCGCATTACCCATTGCCACACCAATACCGGCATACTCCAGCATCGCGATATCATTTTCCTGGTCGCCCAGGGTCATCACGTTTTCGCGTGGAATGCCCAGTTTCGTGGCCAGCGTTTTCACACCTTCGCCTTTATTTACGCGCTTATCGAGGATCTCCAGGAAATAAGGCGAGCTTTTCATAATGGTATAGCGTGCTCTGGCCTCATCCGGAAGCTGGCTGATAGCACGATCGAGCACTTCTGGGCGATCGATCATCATCACTTTAGGGAAAGTCAGTGACGGGTCCATCTCCTCTGCCGGGCAGAATTTCAGTGGAATACGGGTTGTATAAGATTCATGCACGCTGTATTCGCTGATATCGCGGTTAGCTGTGTAGAGGTCTGTTTTGGTCAGCGCGTGGAAATGAACACCCAGATGGCGTGCGAGCTGTTCAAAATAGTGATAGTCATCAATGGTGAGGGAGATTTCGGCAATGACGCTGCCATCTCGCGCATTGTGTACCAGAGCCCCATTGTTGGTGATGCAGTAACAACCTTCCTGCTGTAAATCCAACTCCTGTAAATAACGCTCGACGCCCATGTAAGGTCGACCGGTCGCCAGAACAATTTGCACCCCTTTTTTGCGGGCGGCGGCCAGTGCCTGTTTTACAGGCGGCGTCACTTCATGCTGCGGATTGAGCAACGTGCCATCCATATCAATTGCAATTAATTCAATAGCCATAGCATCCTCAGAGGTTAAATAATCTTCCCTGATGCTAACGCGACTTACTACGGCAAAGCCAGCCTGATTCTCCATAGAATGCGGATAAAAAAAATCCGAAGACAGTTTCCTGCTTCGGATTTTATTTCACGCAACTCGCGACGAGTTAAATGTCGATGTTAGCGGCTTTCAGCGCGTTATCTTCGATAAAGGCACGACGCGGTTCAACGGCATCACCCATCAGGGTGGTAAACAGCTGATCAGCAGCGATAGCATCTTTGATAGTCACGCGCAGCATACGGCGTTGTTCCGGATCCATGGTGGTTTCCCACAGTTGTTCCGGGTTCATCTCGCCCAACCCTTTATAACGCTGTACTGAGAGACCGCGACGGGACTCTTTCACCAGCCATTCCAGCGCCTGTTCAAAGCTGGCGATCGGTTGACGACGCTCACCACGTTCGATGAAGGCATCTTCTTCGATCAGGCCGCGCAGTTTCTCACCCAGGGTACAGAGTTTGCGGTATTCGCCACCGTGAACGAAATCGAAGTCGAGATCGTAGTCGGTATCCACACCGTGAGTACGAATACGCAGAACCGGCTCGAACAGCTGACGCTCACGGTTTTCACGCACAATCGCACTGTAGCTGCTGCCGTGTTGCTCTTTTTCATTCAGCATCATCACCAGAGATTCCATCCATGCCTGTACTTTGGCCTGATCGTTGAGATCGGCTTCGTGCAGCGTTGGCTGGTAAACCAGGCAGTTCAGCAAGGCGCGAGGGAAACGGCGCTCCATGCGGCCAATCATTTTCTGGACGCTGTAATGTTCGGCAACCAGTTTCTCCAGTGCTTCACCGGCCAGCGCCGGGGCGTGGGCATTGGTATGCAGAGTCGCGCCGTCCATTGCGATGGTAATTTGATACTGATCCATCGCTTCGTCATCTTTAATATACTGTTCTTGCTTGCCTTTTTTGACTTTATACAGCGGCGGCTGGGCAATATAAACATGGCCACGCTCGATAATTTCAGGCATCTGACGGAAGAAGAAGGTCAGCAGCAATGTACGGATGTGGGAACCATCGACGTCAGCATCGGTCATGATGATGATGCTGTGATAGCGCAGCTTATCCGGGTTGTACTCGTCACGGCCGATGCCACAACCCAACGCAGTGATAAGCGTTGCCACTTCCTGGGAAGAGAGCATTTTGTCGAAGCGCGCTTTCTCAACGTTGAGGATTTTACCTTTAAGCGGCAAAATCGCCTGATTTTTACGGTTACGGCCCTGTTTTGCTGAGCCGCCCGCGGAGTCCCCTTCCACTAAGTACAATTCGGAATGAGCCGGGTCGCGTTCCTGACAGTCAGCCAGCTTGCCTGGCAGACCTGCGAGGTCCAGCGCGCCTTTACGACGGGTCATTTCACGGGCTTTTCGTGCTGCTTCACGGGCACGGGCTGCATCGATGATTTTCCCGACCACAATTTTCGCGTCGCCCGGGTTTTCCATCAGATAGTCAACCAGCTTCTCGTTCATCAGAGACTCAACGGCGGTCTTCACTTCAGAAGAAACCAGCTTGTCTTTTGTCTGCGAAGAGAACTTAGGATCCGGCACTTTCACCGAAACCACGGCGATCAGGCCTTCGCGGGCGTCATCACCAGTGGCACTGATTTTGGATTTCTTGCTGTAGCCTTCTTTATCCATATACGCGTTGAGCGTACGGGTCATCGCAGAACGGAAACCGACCAGATGGGTGCCGCCGTCGCGTTGAGGGATGTTGTTGGTAAAGCAGTAAATGTTTTCCTGGAAACCATCATTCCACTGCAGCGCCACTTCCACACCGATATCGTCTTTCACGGTAGAGAAATAGAACACGGTAGGATGGATCGGGGTTTTGTTCTTGTTCAGGTATTCGACGAACGCTTTAATACCACCTTCGTAGTGGAAATGATCGTTCTTGCCATCACGTTTGTCCAGCAGACGAATCGCCACACCGGAGTTCAGGAACGACAGCTCACGCAGACGTTTCGCCAGAATGTCATACTCGAATTCGGTTTGATTGGTGAAGGTGCTGTAACTCGGCCAAAAGCGAACGGTGGTGCCAGTGGTTTCCGTTTCGCCCACCACTTTCAGCGGGTTCTGCGGTTCGCCATGTACATAAGTTTGCTCATGCACTTTGCCTTCGCGGCGGATAACCAGCTCAAGTTTTTCCGACAGGGCGTTAACGACGGAAACACCCACGCCATGAAGACCGCCAGACACTTTGTACGAGTTATCATCAAATTTACCGCCGGCATGCAGAACGGTCATGATGACCTGAGCGGCAGAAACGCCCTCTTCTTCATGGATACCGGTAGGAATACCACGGCCATCATCCTGAACGGAGACGGAGTTGTCTTCGTGGATCGTGACTTGAATCTCTTTACAGTGGCCAGCCAGGGCTTCGTCGATAGCGTTATCCACAACCTCGAATACCATGTGGTGCAGACCAGTGCCGTCATCGGTATCGCCGATATACATGCCGGGGCGCTTACGCACCGCGTCCAGCCCTTTTAATACCTTGATACTTGAGGAGTCA